>OLPO01000040.1_pt1 | contig 127256 bp, 74 predicted proteins | sample 1672831 | NCBI WGS metagenome assembly OLPO01 (sample SAMEA3136728, study PRJEB25190) | human gut metagenome | reverse complement strand
CCTACGAGCAGGATACCGAGATGCGCTGCCGCCGCGCAGAGGCCAGGGGCATCGAACAGGGCATCGAACAGGGCATGGATAGGCTGGGAGCCCTCGTCGGCCTCCTTCTGGACGCGGGGCGCCTCGACGACGCCAGGCGGGTTTCCGAGGACGCCGCCTACCGCGATGAAATGCTCGCGGAGTTCGGGCTGGAAAGGGCCGAATAAACATCAGAGGAAGCGCACTGGAAGATGGATGTCCTCCGCTGGGGAGGGGTGCTGTCTGTCTGATATCAAAATATCGCATTAAAAATTATTGATAACGTGCTAGTATGTTAAGTACATCATGAGGTCGCTGCGCCGCTGTGAAGAAGCTACGGCTGCGCAGGCACCTGAAGGAGCACGCAAAAGCGGTCTTCTGAGCGGATGGGAGCATGCTATGCCTATTGTGTCGAAATTGAAGGTGGTCATGGCCGACCGCGACGTCAGTGTCAACGAGCTGTCGGAGAAGGTGGGGCGTTCGGCGGTGAACCTCTCCCACTTGCGCTGCAATCACTCAAAAGGTATTCGGATCTCGCTGCTGGAGGATTTGTGCCGCGAGTTGCACTGCCAACCGGGCGATTTACTCGTGTACGAGCCGCCCGCTCGCGAGGAGCAGGACTGACCGAATCGGCAGACGTCGACGAGACGCCTTCCATCGCTGTTATTTTAAAAAGACACGGGAAAGATTCTTAAGAGCTTGTGCGAGCCTTTCGCTCGCTCGCTCGATTGGCGGGGTGAGCGGAAGTTCTCCGCCTTAGAAGTTGATGAGAGAGTTGAAGGGGACGTCGAGGGCGTCGGCGATTTCGATATATTTGGCGATGCCCGTGTTGTGCTTGCCGGCCTCGATGCGGGCGATGACGGCTTGGTCGGTGTGCACCATGAGGGCGAGCCTTTGCTGGGAAAGGTTTTGGGCAATGCGATGCGCCCTGATCTGCTGACCAAGCGAGTGAATGCGGGCTTGCACCTTTTCCTGTTCGTCGTTCATGGGGCCAAGGGTACGTTGATGACGAATCAGTCATAGGTCATATATGACATAACTTGGCAATTTCTGAAGAATGGGCGCACGGGAAGGGTAGCTGCCTGGCGTCTGCGCGATATGCGTTTCTGCTCGCAGTGGTCTGCACGGAGGTTTGCGGTTCAGCAGGAGAGGGTTCGGGTAAGCCCCTATGCTCGCGCCCCAGCCCTGAGCTAATTCTTTGATCTTGGAAGGCTGACGCTGCGTTGGCGAGGGACTTCGGGTAATATGTATCCGTTTACAAGATCCTGCCGACGAAGGGATGTACTCGATGGCGAACGAATACAAGTACGATCGCGTGCTGCTCAAGCTATCTGGCGAGGCGCTCGCCGGCGATCAGGGGTACGGCATTGACCCGCGAGTGGTCGATGACCTTGCCGAGGAAATCGCCGAGATCGTTCACGATGGCGTGCAGCTGGCTGTGGTTGTTGGCGGGGGCAACATCTTCCGCGGCCTGGCCGGATCGGCCGAGGGCATGGATCGCTCTCAGGCCGATTACATCGGCATGCTGGCCACGGTGATGAACGCGCTCGCTCTGCAGGACGCCTTCGAGCGCCACGGCATCTTCTCCCGTGTGCAGAGTGCCATCAATATGCAGGAAGTGTCCGAGCCCTACATTCGCCGTCGTGCGATCCGTCATTTGGAGAAGGGGCGCGTCGTCATTTTGGCGGCTGGCACGGGCAATCCCTATTTCACGACCGATACGACGGCGGCCCTGCGCGCCTGCGAGCTGGACGTCGATTGCGTCATGAAGGCCACGAAGGTCGACGGCGTCTACGATGCCGATCCGATGAAGAACCCCGACGCGCACCGGTTCGACCATATCAGCTATATGGAGGTGCTGAGCCAGGGGCTGCATGTCATGGATGCCACGGCCACCTCGCTTTGCATGGACAACGACGTGCCCATGATCGTCTTCGACCTCACCAAGCCGGGCAACATCAAGGCCGCTCTGCAGGGCGAGCCGGTGGGCACGGTGGTCGAGTAGGCGCCTGGGGCGCAGGCCGCGTCGGAGCCGCTTGTCGGCACGATAGCGAGGACGAGCGTATGCCGCGGGTTGAGAAACTCGCGACGGATTCTAGAAGGATTTCAGGGGGAGGAGCCCCTGAGTGATTAGGGAGGAAACCCTCATGGCAGATATCGACGAGATTCTGATGAGCACGGAAGAGCGCATGGAAAAGGCCATCACGGCGCTGAAGGAGAACTTCATGGGCGTGCGCACGGGCCGCGCCAACGCCATGGTGCTCGACCGCATCAAGGTGGACTACTACGGCGTGCCCACGCCGGTGAACCAGATGGCTGGCGTGAAGACGCCCGAGGCCCATCTGCTGGTCATCGAGCCTTGGGACAAGGGCATGCTGCGTGCCATCGAGCACGCCATCCTCGAGAGCGATTTGGGCGTGACCCCGAACAACGACGGCTCGGTCATTCGCCTGCCGTTCCCGAGCCTGACCGAGGAGCGCCGCCGCGATCTGGTGAAGCAGTGCAAGACCTACGCCGAGGAAGCGCGCGTGGCCGTGCGCAATGCGCGCCGCGACGCGAACACCGCGATCGAGAAGGCCGTGAAGAACGACAACCTTCCCGAAGACGAATCGAAGCGGGCCGAGGCCGAGATCCAGAAGATGACCGATCGGTTCGTTGCTGAGGTCGATGAGGTTCTGAAGAAGAAGGAAGCCGAGGTCATGGAGATCTAGGGGGTTCACTGGCTTCACGAACGACCGGTGGGTAGGGATGAACAAGGATTTAGATTACATATTTCCGGATCCGCCCGAGGGGGTTGATCCTCGGGCGCTTGATCCGGAGAGGATCCCCGAGTCGGTGGCCATCATCATGGACGGCAACGGGCGATGGGCGAAAAAGCGTGCGTTGAACCGCCTGAAGGGCCATAAGGCCGGCATCGAGGCGGTGCGAGAGGCCATTCGCTGCGCGTCGGATCTTGGGGTGCGCTATCTGACCATCTACTCGTTTTCCACGGAGAACTGGAAGCGGCCCGAAGATGAGGTCGTGGGGCTGATGGATCTGTTCGCCAAGACCATGCTCGCCGAAGTGGACGGCCTTCATGAAGAGGGCGTGCGCGTGCGAACGATCGGCGATCTCTCGGCGCTTCCCGCAGAGACGCGCGAGGCTTTCGATGAGGCCTGGGAGAAGACGCGCGACAATGACGGTATGACGCTGGTGGTGGCCGTGAACTACGGTGGCCGTCAGGAAATACTGCGCGCTTGCCGGGGCTGCATGCGCGAGGCGGTGCTTTTGGGCGAAGAGACCGGGGAAGTGATAGAGCCCAGCGAGGAGATGTTCGAGCGGGGGCTGTACACGTTCGGGATGCCCGATCCCGACCTGGTCATTCGCACTTCGGGCGAGATGCGCATCTCGAACTTCCTGCTGTGGCAGATTGCCTATTCCGAATTCGTGGTCACCGATGTGCTGTGGCCCGACTTCAACCGCTACACCTTCCTAGAGTGTCTGCTCGAGTATCAGGGGCGGAACCGCCGTTTCGGGGGCGTGGCCTAAATGCGCGGGGGGATTTCCGACGAAGAGAAGAGGGATCGAGCCCGAGCGGCACGCGAGCGATTGCGCCGAGGCGACCATGGTCGCCGTGTGCGTTCGGAAGAGCGCGGAAGCGTGTCAGCTGCGCGTGGGGCGGCGGCTTCTGACGGGATGAGTGCGTCCCCTGACGAGGTGAGTGCGCCCTCGGAGGAGCGCACTCATTTGCTCGACCGACTGCAGCCCGATGAGGAACGCGACTTGCCCCCCGTCGTTTGCGATGCGGAGTCGGCCCCCGAAGGTCCTCCCTGGCACTACGACCTCTCCGACGAGGAGCGCGCCGCTCGCGAGGAGAAGCGCGAGACGCGCCAGGAGAAGCGCGATCGCCTGAAGCAGAAGGCGCTGGACAAGACGCCGGACAAGCTGCGCAATCCCTCCGATCTTCAAGTGCGTTTCCGTACCGGGGTAATTTACACGGCGGTGACGGTCATCTGCGTGCTGGCCGGCAACATCCCCATGGTGCTCATGCTGATGGTTGTCGCTGGCATCTGCGCCGGCGAGTTCTTCTACATGCTGCGCTCCGATGCGAAGCTGCCCAACGAGATGCTCGGCATCATCGCGGCCGTGCTCTACCCCTTAAGCGTGTACATTGCCGGTCTGGTGGGCGCGATGCTGGTGAGCTTGGCTCTTCTGCTGGCCCTCTTGGTGTGGTACGTGTTCTGGCTGCGGGCCCGCATCCCCGATGTGGGGGTGAGCTTCTTCGGCGCTGCCTACACGGGCCTTCTGCTGTGCGGACTGGTGATTATCCGTGTGTCGCTGCCGGCGCCGTGGGGCGGCGTCTGTGTGCTTCTGCTGTTCTTGTCGGTGTGGGCCAACGACGCCTTCGCCTATTTGGTGGGAAGCAAAATCGGGAGGCACAAGCTGGCACCGCGCACGAGTCCGAAGAAGAGCTGGGAAGGGTTCATCGCAGGTCTGGTGGGGTCGGTGATATTTTGGTGCCTCATGACGCTGGTGCCCGGCATCACCATGGCCATTCCTCAGGCTATTGTCTTCGGCATCATTTCCGGCTGTATGGGCGTGCTGGGCGATTTGGCGGAGAGCCGCATCAAGCGGAACTCCGGGTTCAAGGACTCCGGCACCATTATGCCCGGCCACGGCGGCCTGCTCGATCGGAGCGACTCGCTGTTCCTCACCTCCATCACGGCAGCTATCCTTCTGATAGCCGGCGGTTGCATTCCCTATGCTCTTTTCTAGGCGGTCTGCTACGGCCCGCTCCTCGCACGTCTTCTCGTATTGAAAGGGGTTCTCATGGCCAAACGGCGCATTGCGGTACTCGGCTCTACGGGATCCATCGGTACCCAGACCCTCGATGTCGTGCGTCAGCACGGCGATAAGCTGGAGATCGTCGGTCTTGCGGTGAACAGCTCCTTGGATGTCCTGCTCGCTCAAGCCCGGGAATTCGGCGTGCGCCATCTGGCGGTGGGGAATGCCGCTTTGGCGAACGACCCCCGTTGCGATGAGGCGCGGGCCCTCGTGCGGTCGCTGGCCGTTCCCGAGGGCCAGGAGGACGCGGAGGCGAGCTTCGGCGTGGGCTCCGAAGCCGTCGTGGCTCTCACCCAACTGCCCGAGGTGGATGTCGTCGTGAACGCCCTGGTAGGAGCAGCTGGCTTGGAGGCGAGCTATGCGACGCTGAAGGCAGGCAAGGTGCTCGCTTTGGCCAATAAGGAGTCGCTTGTGGTGGGTGGCGACCTCATTATGCCGCTGGCAGCAGCGGTGGATGCGGATCGTCGGGCCTCCGGCGTAGCTCCGGCGACAGGGCCGGCAGGCGCGCTCATGCCCATCGATTCGGAGCATGGAGCCATCTACCAATGTCTGCTCGGAGAGAACCCGCGCGAGGTCTCGAAGCTGTGGGTGACGGCTTCGGGCGGCCCGTTCCGAGGCAAGACGATCGCCGACCTGGAGGCGGTCACGCCAGCTCAGGCACTGGCCCATCCCACCTGGAACATGGGGGCGAAGATCTCCATCGATTCTTCGACGCTGATGAACAAGGGGCTCGAAGTCATCGAGGCGCACCACTTGTTCGCGATGCCCTACGATCAGATCGAGGTGGTAGTGCAGCCCCAGAGTGCCATCCATTCGATGGTGGAGTTTACCGATGGGTCGGTTCTGGCTCATTTGGGCACGACCGATATGCGTATTCCCATTCAATTTGCTCTCTCCTATCCCGAGCGGTGGGAGGCTCCCGTGAGACCGCTCGATTTTCGGACGTTGGGCTCGCTGGAATTTGCGGCGCCCGATGTGGATACGTTCCGCTGTCTTTCTCTGGCTCGTCATGCAGGTGAGGTGGGGGGCACGCTGCCCGCCGTCATGAATGCCGCCAACGAAGTGGCGGTGGCGGCATTTCTCGCCGAGCAGATCGGCTACCTCGATATCGCCCGCTGCGTCGAAGCGACCATGGACGCCCACGAAGGGGCAGGCGTCCAAGTCGTGGAGAGCCTCGAGCAGCTGAAGGCCGTCGACGCATGGGCCCGCGCCTTCGCAAGCGAGTGGGCCCGGGGGCGGCAGAGTTAGCGGCGCCGCCCCGGAAGCGTTCTCAGCGGCGCTTGCGGTAGGCGACGAAGGCAGCGCCGGCGCCGGCTACGGCGAGCAGGGCGACCAAGCAAATCACCGTGAGGCTCTCGTCTCCCGTTTGAGCGAGGCGCGAGGTTTGGGCGACGCGCGTCGGCTCGGGCTCGTCGGCTTCGGGCTCAGTGGGCTCCTCCGGCTCGTCGCCGCCGGTCGGCGGCAGCGGCAGGTCGGGATAGGCGTAGGAGACGGTCTGCCCCTCGTCCTCGATGTCGGCGTGGAGGGCCACCTCGATGTCGTCGTGCAGCAGCGATTCGAAGACCACGAGGCTCACGCCATCCAAGTTGGTGCCGGGAATGGTGATCTCGACATCCACCGTGCCCGAGGATTCCTCGGGGATGAACCGGTGGCTTACCATGACCACTTTATCCTCCACGAGCCACGGGGCGTTTTCCTCTTTGTCCATGAGCACGGCGGATAGCTCGTACTCCTCGCCGGGGGTCAGTCCCTGGTAGCTGACGGTGTCGATGATGGTGACCTCTTCGGCTGGCACGCCTTCGTGAGTGCCGGTGGCGGCGTCGACGGCCGTTGTGCCGATGGCGATAGGGCTCACGGCGATGGTCTGCTTGCGGTCGGCGAGATCGCGGTGCGAGGCTACTTCGACGCCATCTTGCAGAAGCGTCTCGAAGACGACGAGGTTGGTGTCCTCGGTGATCGCCGAGGCGTCGAAGGCGAAGGTCACGTTTGCGTACCCGTTGTAATCCTCGGGAGCGAACTCAAGCTCGGCGGCGACTTCTTCCTCATTCACGAGGAACGGCTCTCCGGTGGCTTTGTCCATGAGGGTTCCCCGAAGCAGATAGGGCTCTCCGGGCTCTAGGCCAGAATAAGTGACTCGATCGATGACGACGGCCTTGGTATCGGCGCTGATCTGCGTGTCGTACAGATCGTCGGACAGACCGTCGTAGGCACTCGTGCGGATCGTGGGCTTGCCGGTGCCCGTGTTGTTGAGGGTGCCCAAGTCGATGACGAGCCCCTCATCGCTCTCGTCAGCCACGATTTCATCGCGGATCATCTCGAAGATTGCGTTGGCCGGGCATCGAAGCTCTTCCAGCTCGTACGTGTCAAAGGGCAGTGCGCCCAGTCCGTTGTCCGCAGCGACGGACGCCCCTTCGGCATTGAGACCGAACCAGATCCCCGCTGTGGCATCAAGGGCCTCGGTGTCCAATGTAAGCGGCATCTGGAAGCTGCCGTCAGGAGCGGTGAACTGCGCGTCGTTGGCGTTCGTGTTCGCGTCGTGGGGATGGCCCGGGGTAGATTCCGTGGAAGCGAGGCCGTTCTTGTCCGTGACGAGGATGTGCCATTCGCCGGTCGTCTTCGAGGTGAGCTTGAAGGGGATGCCGGCCAGCTTCGCGGCGCCGTCGGCGCGCTTCATGAAGCGCAGATCGGTGCGGGCGACGCGGTCGGTGACGAGATCGCCATTCTGCTCCGCATCGAAGGTCTCGATAATCTCGCCATCGGTGTCGGCATCGGTGACATGGCGCACATGCACGGTCTCGTCGAGGAGGTAGCCGCGCGGCGCTTTCACTTCCTGGATGGCATAGGTGCCGATGGGAAGCGCGATGCGGCCGTTGGAGAGCTTGTAGAACGCATCGCCTGCCACCTTGTAGGGAAGCTCCTCGGTCGTTCCGTCGGCCAAGGTGTGCGTGAAACTGCTCTCTGCCTGGTCGAGTAGGAAGGCGCCCTCGTCGTTGGTGCGCACGACCCAGCTTGCTTGCGGCTCGAGGGTCTTAAGGGCGTCCAGGGAAGCGTTCTTGGCCGCATAATAATCGATGCGGAAGTGGGCATCGCCGAGGGTGGCGGCACCCTGCACATGGCTCTGACCGCTTTGAGCATCCTTCTTCTGGATAAGAAGGGAGAGGGGATTCAGCTTTGCCTTGTCGCTGACGGCAGTGGTATTCACGCGGGTGACGGAACGATCGGCGACGGTCACGGCATAGGTTCGGCTATCCAGAGCATAGCCCTCCAGAGGGCGCTTGGTCTCGCGCACCCAATAGGAGCCGATGGGCATTTCGTCGATGCGCCCGTAGCCATCGGCATCGCCGTTCAGACTCGTACGGATTTCGCGGACGAGCTTTGTGCAGGCCGAGTCCGCGTACACGCCATAGACGGCGCCCGCCAAGGTGTAGCCGGGGTGCCCCAGCGTGACCTCGGGATAGCCCGACTGCTTGAGCAAGTCGATGGAGCCGCGCATGGGTTCATCGGCAAAGGATACTTGGCACACGACGCTCTCGTCGCTGGTTGCCTCCACGGTCGCCTTCTGGACGGCGCTGTTCAGGCGGAATCCGGGTGGGGCGAACAGTTCGCAGAAGTAATAGTCGCCGCCCTCGATGTCCTCGACGACCGCGCTTCTGCCGTCCGCCCCGGTAACGAGGGTAAACGAAGCATTGGCCTGGGCCCAGGTGCGGGCCGCCTGCCAGCTTCCCCAGGCGCCCTTGGCGGCCTGATCGGCCGCTGCTTCGGCGCTCGCACGGGTGGAGAAGGCGCCGAACACCGCGTTGGCGAGCGAGTAATTCCCGTTGGCGTTGGAGATAGCGGAGTTGGCGGAGGTTTTCACGACCTGGGCGCGCCCGGTGTTGATGGGCTCCACGAGCAGGTAGCCGACAACGTCCTGGAACTCCTTGTTGGTGGCGGCAGATCGGGCATCGATTTTGTAGTAGAACTTGTACCACCCGTTGTACGCGGATTGCGAGCCGGTGTAGGTGCCCTTGTAGGTGATGTAGTTGTCGCCGTTGGGGTTGCTTGCCACGGCGCCGTAGCCGTTGGAAACGCCGGCAGTACCGCAGGTGGCTTGGGCCATGGCGCGGTTGGTGGGTGCGCTTCCCCCGCTGTAGTTGGTGTCCTTGTAGTCGTTGCCCGTGGTGAGGAAGCGAGCGCGGTAGTCGCTGCCGGTGCGCGAGGTGGCGAAGGGCGCATCGGCGCCGTTGCGGGCGGCAATCGTCTCGTAAAGGAACGCGTCCACGACGGCGTCGAAGCTGCTCGATGCAGTGTTCAGCACGTAGTCGTTGAAGTTCGTTCCCTGGGAAACTCCGTTCACCCAGTGCTGAGAGGTGCCGAAGAAAGCACCGAACCCATAGGAACCCACCAGATCGCTGGGGAACCCATAGGCCTCCTGCTTGCGGGGCATGTCGACATCGAAGGTTTCGAGGCGCATATAGGGGTTGAGCGCATAGTGCTTCTCGGCCTGGCCGGGGAAGGCGGCTGCGAAGGGGGCGATGCCGCCAGCCTCGGCGAGGATGTCGGGAATGTCCGAGGCGATGGTCGTTGTCTCTTCGCCGACGGTGAGCTCCTGCGGACTTGTGTCGAGGTCGGCGAGCACAAAGCGCTCATAGGCGGGATGTGCGGGCGACAGCTCGAAGACGATGCCGAGGGTTTCCAGAGTGTCCGCATAGGACTCGGGGATGCTCACGGTGCCCGCTGCGGCATCAAGAGAGCACTCATCGGTAATGTCGCGCTGGCGGTCGCCGAAGGTGGCGTAGTGCTCGTACACGGCGAAACTGAGCGCCTCGTCGAGACCAAGCGCTCCACCCTCATCGACCGTGGCGACAATGCGCCCTTCTTGCAGGTCGTACGGCGCGGTGATGCTGGCGAAGTCGATGGTCTCGCCCGCAGAGTCTTTAAAGTGGAACATGACGGGCACCCCCTCGGTTTCCGTGGCGACTGCCGAGGTCGCGGGGGCACACATCGCGGGGATGAGGCCCACGAGCAGTAGGAAGGCAAGAACCATGTTGAAAAGGGCACGGCCTCCTTGGAGGGGCGGGCGCGCGGGGACGGGATCGAGTGAATCCACGGTGACTCCTCTCTGCGCGGCCACGTGTCCGCGCTGCTCGATTGACGAAAGAGAGTCAGGCGTGGGGCGCAATCGTGACGTCCGTGTCTCGAAGGAATGCGGGCTGGAAGGTTTGGCGTACGGCGCCCGATGCCTGACGCCGATAACCTTACGAGAGCCGAACCGCAGAAATGACGCGGGAATGTCCCAGTTCATTCCCTCCCCCGACCGTGCGGGAGTCGTATTTTTATGCGACGAAAAAGCGGTCGGCGCGAGGAGACAAAAGGGATTTCGACGGGTCTTCAGCGGGAAAAGGGCGGGACTTCGAGGTGCTCGATTCTCAAGCGGCGGCAGCAAAGGCGCGTGCTTCGCGCTCGCCGAGACGGCAGTCAAGGCAGTGGGCGAGCCGACAGATTCGGCGCACGTCCCTCCGAAACCATGGAGGGATCGTAGCCAGCTTGTAGTTATTTTCCGAGACGGCTCTCCAAGGGAAAGACAAAGGGTGCCCGCTTTCTATAATGACCAGCGACACCCGTTCCTGCCCCGTGAGGTAGGAAATCTCTCATATATAAGGAGACATCTGTGGACATCCTCATCATGATCGTCTGCGCCGTTATCAGCATCGGCTTCCTCGTGTTCATCCACGAGGGCGGCCACTACCTGGCCGCTCGGGCCTTCGGCGTGCGCGTTACCGAGTTCATGCTGGGCCTGCCCGGCCCTTCCATTGGCTTCACGAAGGGCGAGACCCGCTATGGCGTCACGGCCGTGCCCCTCGGCGGCTATGCGAAGGTGTGCGGCATGGAGGCTGGCCCTCTGCAGCCGCACCTGCAGGAGGTGCTCGCGTCGCTTTACCGCCGCGGCACCGCTAACATGGAGGACGTGGCCCGCGACTGCGGCATCAGCGACGATGAAGCATACAACGCCCTGGAAGAGCTGGTGGAATGGGGCAGCGTCATCGGTCCCGCCAAGGCCGATCAGTACAACACCTACCGCGCCCCGCGCGTCGCGCCCACCAAGCGCGCTCTGAAGAAGGCGGCCGCAGCGGGGCTGCCGGCGCCCGCCTCCTACGAGCTGGGCCAAGCTCGCGAAGTGGCCGATCCCCATGCGCTTTACGAGTCCGAGTACCGCCAGCAGTACCGCTCGCTGCCCTTCTGGAAGCGCTCGGTCATCCTTTTGGCGGGCATTTTCATGAACCTGCTGTTCGCCATGCTCGTGTTCATTATCGTGTTCTCGATCATCGGCTTTCAGGTGCAGCATCCTGAAACGGGCGAGATCACGACCATTCACGCATCGGTGCTGCAGGCGCTGCAGGCCGGCTTCATGTACATCGGCATGGTGATTCAGGCGGTGGCGGGTCTGTTCAACCCGGCCACGGCGGCTCAGACGGTGTCCGATTCCACCTCCATCGTCGGCATCGCCGTCATGTCGAAGGACTACTTCCAGGCGGGCCTCGTGGAGGCGTTGGAGTTCATGGCCATGATCTCGGTCTCGCTGGGCATCATGAACCTGCTGCCTATCCCGCCGCTGGATGGCGGCCGCTTCGTGGTGGAAATCTTCCAGAAGGGCACCCGCAAGACAGTGTCTCAGAAGGCCATGAACTATATGTCGCTTGCTGGTATGGCCCTGTTCCTCGGCTTCTTCGTCATCATGCTGAACCAGGACATCCAGAGGTTCGTCTTTGGCAACTGGGGCTAGGGGTTTAAACCTGTCGGACCCTCGCTGACTTCCTTGGGCGGATTCCGGACTTATAATTGGTGAAAGATAGCGGTTGGAAAGGAAGTGGTCCGTGACCAAGGAACTGAAGCCCCATGACCGCACGCGGCGCGTGATGGTGGGGGACGTGCCGGTGGGCGGAGGCGCGCCGGTGGCGGTGCAGTCGATGTTGAACGCCCCGGCCGACGATGTGGCCGCCAACCTCGCGCAGATTGAGGCGCTGGCCGAGGCCGGCTGCGAGATCGTGCGCATGGCCATTCCCCGGCGCGACTGCCTGGATGCGTTTGAGGCCGTGTGCTCCGCGTCGCCCTTGCCCGTGGTGGCCGACATCCACTTCGACGCTCGCATCGCCATCGAGGCGGCGGCCCGCGGCGCGGCCAAATTGCGCATCAACCCCGGCAACATCGGTGGCCTGGAGGCCACCCGTGAGGTGATCGCTGCGGCGTCGGCGGCGAGCATCCCCATCCGCATCGGCGTGAACGCCGGCTCGCTCGACGACGCGCTGGCGGCCCGCGACGACCTGACGCTGCCCGAGAAACTGGCTGCCTCCGCTACTGAATACGTGCGCTTCTTCGAAGACGAGTGCGACTTCCACGACATCGTTGTGTCGGCGAAGGCCCACGACGTGCAGACCACCATCGACACCTATCGCCTGTTGGCCGCCGAGCTGCCCGAGGTGCCGCTGCACATCGGCGTCACCGAGGCGGGCACCGCCTTCCAAGGCATCATCAAAAGCGCATGCGGCCTGGGCGTCCTTTTGGAAGAGGGCATCGGCGACACCATGCGCATCTCGCTCACGGACGACCCCGTGGTGGAAGTGCGGGCCTGCTGGATGTTGCTCGGCGCCCTGGACTTGCGCCGTCGCACCCCCGAGCTCATCAGCTGCCCCACCTGCGGGCGCTGCCAGGTGAACCTCATTGGGCTCGCGCAAGAAGTGGAAGAGCGCCTCGCTGCGGTGGACAAGCCGGTGAAGGTGGCGGTCATGGGGTGCGTGGTGAACGGCCCGGGCGAAGCCGCCGATGCCGATATCGGGGTGGCTTGCGGAGCGGGCGCGGGCGTTGTTTTCTCCCATGGTAAAATCGTCCGCAAAGTGCAAGAGTCGGAAATTGTTTCTGCCCTTATGGAGGAGTTGGAGAACCTATGACCCAGATTCTGCGTATGAGCAACCTGTACGCCCCCACCTTGAAGGAAGACCCGTCGGACGCCGACATCGATAGCGCGCGCCTGCTTCTGCGCGCGGGCATGCTGCGCAAGGCCGCCTCGGGCCTGTACACGTTCCTTCCTTTGGGCTTCCGCGTGCTGAAGAAGATCGAGAACATCGTGCGCGAGGAAATGGATGCTTCGGGTGCCCAGGAGATTCTCATGCCGGTGCTGCAGCCGGCGGAGCTGTGGGAGGAAAGCGGGCGCTTGAACGACTACGGCCCCGAGCTCATGCGCCTTACCGATCGCCACGACCGCGAGATGTGCCTCGGTCCCACCCACGAGGAGATCATCGTGGCGCTCGTGCGCAACGAGCTGCGCTCCTACAAGGAGCTGCCTCAGAACCTCTACCAAATTCAGACGAAGTACCGTGACGAGATTCGCCCGCGCTTCGGTCTTTTGCGCTCTCGCGAGTTCGTCATGAAGGACGCCTACAGCTTCAACGCCACCCAGGAGTCGCTGCAGGAAACCTACGACGCCATGGGGAAGGCCTACGGCGCCATCTGCGACCGCTGCGGCTTGGATTACCGCGAGGTGGAGGCCGATGGCGGCCAGATCGGCGGCAAGGTGACCACCGAGTTCATGGCGCTGGCCGAATCGGGTGAGGCCGACCTGGTGTACTGCTCGTGCGGCTATGCGGCCGACGCCGAGGCCGGCGCATGCCTGGCCCGCCCCACGCTGTACGAAGTGGACGCCATGGAGAAGATCGCCACGCCTGACGTGCACACTATTGCCGAGCTGGCCGCGTTCCTGAACATCCCCGAGTCCTCCACGGTGAAGGCGCTGTCCGGCAAGGACGCCGAGGGCAACCTCGTGTGCCTGTTCATCCCCGGCGACCATGAGCTGAACGAGCTGAAGATCGAGGGCCTCGTGCCCGGCTTTACGCTGCTGACTGACGAGGAGATGCTCGCCTTCGGTCTGTGCAAGGGCTCCATGGGGCCGGTGGGGCTGCCGGAGGGCGCCCGCATCATCGCCGCTACCAGCTTGCAGGCCATCCCGCAGTGGGTCGTGGGCGCCAACGAGGACGGCTACCACTACGTGGGCGCGCGTCTGGGCGAGGATTTCCAGGTGGACGAGTGGGCCGATCTGGCCACGGTGAAGCCCGGCGACTGCTGCCCTACGTGCGGACTTCCGTTGGAAGGCGCTCGCGGTATCGAGGTGGCCCAGATCTTCCAGCTCGGCGACAAGTACTCCCGTGCCATGGGCGCCACGTTCATGGACGAAGACGGCGAGGAGAAGCCCTTCATCATGGGCTGCTACGGCGTGGGCATCTCGCGCACGCTGGCCGCCATCGTCGAGCAGCACAACGACGAGCACGGCATCATGTGGCCGCTGTCGGTGGCACCGGCCCATATTTGCGTGGTGCCGCTCACGGTGGGCGATAGCGAGGTGCAGCCCATGGCCGAGAAAATCGCGAAGGATCTGGCCGAGCTCGGCTTCGAGGTGGTCATCGACGACCGTGACGAGCGCGCCGGCGTGAAGTTCAACGACGCCGACCTCATCGGCTGGCCCGTGCAGATTGTCGTGGGCAAGCGCGGTCTGAAAGAGGGCAAGGTCGAGATGAAGCTGCGCCGCACCGGTGAGAAGAAGGAGGTGGCGCTGGACGCTCTGGCCGAGATGATGGGCTTTGCCCGCCGCGCCATGCGCGACAACACGCTGCACGGCGCCGGCACCGGTACCTTCGCCGCCATCTTCGGGTAGGGTAATAGACTCCTCAATCGACGAAGACCCCGGATCGCCTCTCGCGTTTCGGGGTTTTTCTCGCATTCGCGCCGAATGGACGCGAGCCGCGCTCAAAGTGCTCAATGTCCCATGAGCACTTTGAGCTATCATTTTGGTTAGCAAAACACCCGCTCACAACCCCTGCCAAAAACTTTTGGCAGGGGTTTTTCGTTGCGGGAGCGGCGTGTCGAAACCTTTTGGTGGTACGCTTCGGCGCGCTGTGTCACGCTGAGCGGGAAAGGATGGAGTCGTGGAGATCAAGGAGCAGCTAAAGGAACATCGGGCGCGACTGGGCTTGTCCCAGGAAGAGCTGGCGGATCGCATCTTCGTATCACGCCAGACCATCTCCAACTGGGAAACCGACCGCACCTATCCCGATGTGCAGAGCCTGCTTCTCATGAGCGATCTTTTCGGTACGTCCATCGACGAACTCGTGAAAGGAGACGTGGCAACTATGGAGAAGACAATCGAGAACGAGTGGAAGACCATGAGCCGTCTGGCGATGACGGCATGGGTGCTCGTAGGTGTGGGCATTGCGTGCGTCATTGCAGGGATGGCGCTTCCTTCCGGCCCTTCATCTCTGGCATCAGGCTTTTCTGAGGGCGAAGTGCTGGGCATTGTGCTGTTCGTCGCCCTGTGGATCGCAGGTCTCGTGCTTCTGGGCATCGTGGAGCACATGAAGAGAAAGTACGACCTGGTAACCTACCGCGACATCCTCGCCTATTCCCGCGGCGAAGAGCCCCCGCGCGACGGTGCGGCCTTCGCGCGGCGCCACCCCGTGATGATGGGTTGGGCCAAGGGCATCGTGAGCGCGATTGCCGGCTTTGTTGTGGCGGTGGTACTTTGTCGCATTTTCCTTGGGTAGGGAACGCAGGGCGATTTGGCAAATATAACCAAGTCAATCAACCTTTGACGGGGCAGTAACAGTGCTGCCCCGCTGTCATGTTCGAGCCGTGGTGCCGCCTATGATGGAGAAGCTAACTCAACGAGAACGGAGGCTTCGAAATGACGACGATTGCCGATGGATTGAAAGACGTGTTCCTGGCCGGCGTGGGCGCCATGGCACTTGGTGCGGAGAAAACCCAGGAACTGGTGGAACAGCTGATCGCCAAGGGCGAGATCACCGTGGAGCAAGGTAAGGCCATCAACTCCGAGGTGCTGAAGCAGGCTCAGGCTACGGCCGAGCGCGTGGGACGCGACGCGCAGACGGCAGCTGGCGAGGCGGCCCACCAGGCCAAGACCGCAGCCAGCCATTTGAACGATCAGGCCAAGACAGCTGCGGAGCTGGCTCACGAGCAGGCCGAGGCCGCCGTGTCCATGGCCCATTCCCAGGCCGAGATGGCTGCCGATGCGGCCAAGAAGGCGGCGGGGGAGGCCAAGAAGGATTCCGCCGATTTCGCTACGGCCCTGAAGCACGACGTGCTGGAGGCTCAGATGGCCATGATGACCCCCGAGCAGCGCGCCGAGTTCGCCAAGAAGGCCGCCGAAATCGCCGCCCGCGACGCGAAGACGGAGTAGAGGATTGCGCGGATGAATTTTACTCAAGTGGATTTTAGTAAAGTTTACTTGAGTAACTGACGAGCGAAAAATTCAAAAGTATTCACGGGCTGGGCTGCCGCTTGGGCGGTGGCCCAGCGTTGTTTTGGCGTGATTGGGCGTGCGGATGCTGGTGGAGCCGCAGCCCCGTGGTAAACTTCTCGATTACCATTGAACTACCACGACGAAAGCGATTCCATGGCTGATTTCATTGAAGGCAAGCGTCCTGTCATTGAGGCGCTGCGCACCCACGTGCCGCTGAAGTACATCCTCATGGCCGACAACCTGAGCCAGGGCGACAGCTTGGTGCGCGACATCCAGCGCAAGGCGAAGAACCTGGACGTGCCTATTAAGAAGGTATCGAAGAAGAAGCTCGACGAGGTTTCCGAGCGCGGTAGCCACCAGGGCGTCATGGCTGAGGCGGCTCCGTTCAACTACGTGAACATGACGACGATTCTGGGCGCGGCGAAGCAGTCGGCTGAGGAGCACGACGGCCGCGCGCTCATTGTGGTGCTCGACCACATCACCGATGCCGGCAACTTGGGGGCCATCGCCCGTTCGGCCGAGTGCGTGGGCGCTTCCGGCATTGTCATTCCCAACAAGCGCGCCGCCCGCGTGACCGCCGCCACCTACAAAAGCTCGGCCGGGGCTATTTCTCACATTCCCGTCACCCAGGTGGCGAACCTCGTGAGCACCATCGAGCGTCTGAAGGACGAGGGCTTCTGGGTGGCCGCCGCCACCGAGCACGCCTCCGATCTCATTTGGCAGTCGAACCTCAAGGGCAAGATCGCGCTCGTGATGGGCAACGAGGGTGAAGGCGTGTCGCGCCTTGTGCTGGAGAACTGCGATTTCGGCGTGAAGCTGCCCCAGGTGGGAGAGATTTCCTCACTGAATGTGGCCCAGGCCTCCACCGCCTGCATGTACGAGTGGCTGCGCCAGAACTGGGAATAGGCCGCAGATCGCATCATGGCCAAGCAACGCAAGAGACTCCTCATCGTTGACGGGTACAACGTGCTGCGGTCGGGCAGCCGGTACCGGTGGCAGCCGCGGGCCGACGAGGACTACACCGACGACTTCTTCAACGCCGCCCGCGACCGGCTCATCAACGACGTGGTGAACTACGCCGGGCGCGACATGGGCGCCATCATCGTCTTCGACGCCGCCGATAACGAGCTTTCGGAAGGCTCGCGCACGAAGATCGGCGGCGTGCAGGTGATCTTCTCCCCGGCGGGGCAGTCGGCCGACAAGGTGATCGAGAAGCTGGCCTACGACGCGGGCAAGCGCGGGGTGGAGACCATGGTGGTCACGAGCGACGCGGCCATTCAAGACACGGTGTTCGGCGGCGGCGTCGATCGCATGAGCGCCGACGGCTTCTCCCACGAGATGGGCGAGTACTACGAAGATGCGCGTTTGGATGACACCCCGAAGGTGGCGCGCAAGAACACCGTCGCCGAGCGCATCCCCGCTGACACCCTGGCGCGCCTGAAGGCACTGCGGGACGGCCGCTAGCGAGCGCGAATGCTGCCGTGCGTGTGGTGACCGCTGGGGTATTTTCCCAGTTCAGCGCTTCCGCAACCAATAATTGCGGAAAATGACAACGCGAATTGGTTCCGTGGCAAAGAGGTTTTCGGTAGGCTCCAAGGCGTTTTTGAGAGGCAATCGCAGAAGAAAGGCAGCACACCATGAATGTCGAAATCGCCGAGCGCTTGGCCGCGCGCCGAAAGCTTGCAGGGCTGTCGCAGGAGGCCCTCGCGGAGAAGTTGGGCGTGTCGCGCCAGGCTGTTTCCAAATGGGAGCGCTCAGAGTCGTCGCCTGACACCGACAACCTCATTGCCCTGGCGAAGCTCTACGGGGTGTCGCTGGACGAGCTTCTGTACGTGGACGAATCCATCGAAGATGACGTGGCCTTTGAGGCCGCCGACCGCGCGGAAGTGCGTGGCGCGAGCAGGGTTGTCGTCGCGGAAGCTTCGGAAGAGACGGCTTCGCCAGAGGGCGGTGGCGTTGGCGATGCATGTGATGCCGAGACAGCCGAGGGCGTTGACTTCGAAAAGGAGGGCCGCGGCAAGGTGCACTTCGGGCCCGGTGGCATTCACGTGGACGACGGCAAGGACCATGTGCACGTGTCCTGGGCCGAGGGCGTGCACGTGGTCGACCGCCACGGCGAAGAGGTGCACGTCGGTTGGGACGGCGTGCGCGTCAACACGACGGATCCGGAGGTGGCAGAGCATATCTTCACGCGCGACAATCCTTTCGGGGTGTCGCCCGATGACTTCAATGCCGAGCGAGCTAAAAAGTGGCTGAAGTTTCCCTTTTGGGCGTTGGTGATTGTGGCGTATCTTGCCTTCGGTATGCTCAGCGGTATCTGGGGGCCGACGCTGTTTCTGCTGTTCCTCATTCCGGTGTATTACGTTGTGGGCGCGGCAGTCGCATCTCGCCGCATTGCGCCCATGCTGTGTGCGCTGTATCCCATAGGGGCTACCGCGTGGTTTCTCTGGATGGTCTTCGTCGATGTTCATTGGCACGGTCCCGCCTGGGTCATCTTCCTCACCATCCCGCTCGTGGAGGTCATCATCGTCCAGCTCTCCAAATGGTGGAATACCCGCAAGGGCAACGCTTGCAAGGAAGAGGTCGCCTAACTATTCGCGACAAATCAAGTGAGGTTTTGCTCTGCACCCTAGACTATCTCTCCAGAGATATTCATGTTATACTTCGGGAAGTATCTCTGGAGAGATAGGTAAACCATGGAACTTATGACCCTATTTCATGGATCGCCTCAAATAGTGGCGCATCCTTTCTACGGTGGTGGTAGGCCATATAACGACTACGGCCGCGGGTTTTATTGCACCGAGCATATCGAATTGGCGCGCGAGTGGGCCTGCTCCGAAGAAGGCTACGACGGCTACGCTAACGAGTATCGCTTCGATGGCCGCGGCCTTAAGGTTCTTGAACTTTCCTCTCCGGAATACTCGACGCTTCATTGGCTGGCGCTGTTGCTGGAGCATCGCAAGATCGACCTGCGCACTCCGGTGGCCCAAGTGGGCAGCGAGTTTCTTCGTGCCCACTACCTGCTGGATGCGGAGCCGTTTGATGTCATCGTGGGGCATCGTGCCGATGACAGCTACTTCACCTTCGCCCGCGCCTTTTTGCGCAACGATATTTCTTTGGAGCAGCTGACACGCGCCATGCGTCTCGGTGATTTAGGCCAGCAGATCGTGCTCAAGAGCCCGCGGGCATTCGGGGCTATCGAATTCGTCGAAGCCACAGTGGCGCCCAGCGCCGTTTACTACCCTAAGCGGAAAGAGCGCGACGAGAAGGCGCGGGCGCTCTATCGCGAGGAGGCTGCCCGGCAGGGTATCGACGGCATTTACTTGCGCGACCTTTTGCGAGATGAGGTGACCGATCTTGCAGGCCTATAGCGAAGACTACTTGTTCGATGCCATGGAGGTGCTGGGGGAGGCGTTCGACTGCGCGGCCAATCGTGTCAGCCTTGGGCTCGACCAGTTCTTCGAAATGTTCGTAGCGACGGGGATCGCCGATGCGTTCGGTGCCGGGGCTCCGCGCTATGTGAGCGGTTCGTCGGGCATCGAGCTGGTGCTTGACGTGTGCTATCGGGCCGGGCTGGATGTCGGCATTCCCCTCGCTGATATGGCGGCCGACGGGGAAGGCCCCGACTATTGGTGCGGCTGGGTTCTGGCTTACTGGCAGTGGGAAACAGGGCGCCCTTTCCGAACCATCGGGCGCGTGACGACCATGGAGGAAATTCGCGCGCTGTACTGGCCGCTCCACGAAGCGGCAGAGCAGAAGTTCGTTGAAGTGATCGAGGAGCGCGCGGCCCGGCGGGGTGCTCCTTTGAAATCGTGGCGCGAGCAAAGGGGTCTTTCCCAGGTGGCGCTGGCGGAGAAATCGGGTGTGTCGCTGAGGGCGATACAGCAGTACGAGCAGCGCTGCAAGAACATCAATCACGGCCAGGGCGCATCGCTCTATCGGCTCGCTCAGACGCTGGGTTGCCGCATCGAGGATTTGCTCGAGTATCCGCTGTGACCGATGAGGTTGATGACTTGCGCTGCGAAGGAGGTGCGAGTGGTCGTGGGCTGGCGGCTTGGAAAAGGCGCAAATTACCTGTTCGTGGGTGGGGCAACCAGTGGTTGTCGGAGATTTTTCGCTCGGTTCTGGTAAATTGACCACATAAGGTGCTGGTGCAACCAGGGTTGAAACCATAGGGTGAAAGGCGAGATGTGACGAACAAGACGCGAAAGGGAACCGTGATGAACGTCGAAATCGCCCAACGCCTTGCCGAATTGCGCCGTGAGCGCGGCTTTTCCCAGGAGGGGCTGGCCGAGCAGCTGGGGCTGTCGCGCCAGGCCGTTTCCAAGTGGGAACGCGCCGAATCGGCGCCGGATATGGGGAACCTCATTGCCCTGGCCGACTTGTACGAGGTGACCTTAGATGAGCTTCTGCGTGTGAGCCCCGAGGTGGAAGAGGACATGCGCTTCGAATCCCAGGAACGTGCGGAATCCGTCGAGGCCGAAGCCGCCGCCGCGGCTGAGGCGGCGCTGGCAGCTGCGGCGCGGGCCGAGGCGGCGGCCGCAACGGCAGCCGAGGCGCCTGAAGCGCCCAAGGTGGTCGTGGAGGTGAGCGCGCCGGGCCATCGGCCACTGAGTGCGGGCTATGGCCCCGGCGTGCCTCCCCACGGCTCGCCGGCATCGCCGCAGAGCTCGGGCCCGTGTCCTGCTGGCTCCTGTCCTCCAGGCCCCATTCCGCCGGCATCCTCGGTGCCCATTGCGCCGCCTCCGCGGCCGCGGCCGAAAGACCCGCTGCAGACGTTTCCCTATCCGCTGCTGTGCGCGGTCATCTTCCTGCTTGCCGGCTTCTGCTTCGGCTGGTGGCACCCGGCCTGGGTCATCTTTCTCACCATTCCCTTCTACTATTGGGTGGTGAACACCTTGGAGGCCGACCCGTCTTACCAAGCTTGGTTGGCCGAACGCCAGGATGTCGCGGCGAAAAGCGATTCCTCCTCCGAAGGGGGTGCCCGATGAGGCTGGAGCGGAGTACCTATGTGAAGATCGCGCTCATCGTGCTGCTTTGCCTGGGGGTTTGCGGGTTCTTCGGCGGCTGTCGCGGCATCGTTCCCGGAGGCGGCTCGCTGTTTGCGCCCGGTGGCTTGATGGGCTGTGTGGGCTGGAACGCCATGGGCGAGATCGCCGGATACGCGGGGGATGCGGTCGGCGAGATGGCCGACTATGCGGGCGATGCCGCGAGTGAGGTGGCGGATGCGACGCTGCACAGTGGCGTGCGGGGCGGCGTCGCAGCGACGAACGAGGGCAGCCATTTCGAAATCGATGCCAGCGAGGTAAACGCCATCGATCTGAACTGGCTCGCTGGGTCGGGCTCCGTACGCGTGGTGCCCGATAGCGAGACCGGCGGCGCAATTGTCGTGAACGAGACCATGCACGGCGGCCCGCAACCCGTTATGGCCTGCAGCACGAACGACGGCGTGCTTTCCATCGACTACATGGAGGGTAGCGGTGGCCTGTCGGGATGCTCGCTTGGCACGTGGGGCAGCAAGGACGTAGAGCTGCTTATCCCTGAATCGGCGGCGTCTCTCGAGCGGTTCGTTCTTGAGGCAGCCTCAGGCGAGTACGGCATCGACGGAGCGGATGCCGTGCTGTGCGGGAAGATGGAGCTCGATGTCGCCTCGGGTTCCGTCTCGGTTAGCCGTACGTCGGTGACCGACCTCGAGCTGAGCCTCGCAAGTGGTAACGTCGCTTACGAAGGATCCGTCGCCAAGACGCTGCGCATCGATCAGGCGTCAGGCGAGTTTCGCCTTGGGCAGTGCTCGCCTGCTCCAGAAACCATTGCGGGCTCCCTCGCTTCGGGTCATATCATCCTGGAGCTTCCCGCCGACACGGCACTGAAGGCCAACGTCAACAAGACCTCGGGCAACTTCACGAACGACTTTGCCGAGTCTGCGGGCGACTCCTCCCAACCCTGCGACCTTTCCTTCGACATTATAAGCGGCAACTTGGAGGTGCTCGGCGTCGAGTAAATGGTGTGCAACCCCATAGCCTTCAACAGAAAAGGGGCGACCTGATGGTCGCCCCTGCTGCGCGCAAATACCTCATGGGGTACTGCATTTGTGCGATGCGCTTATAGTCGGGCCTTTCTATCATCCATTGGCAGAGAAATTTGGAGGATGATAAAGAAAGGCGGTAGCATGGCTGACTTTGAAGCCATTGTCGTGGGGGCTGGGTGTGCCGGTTCTGTCGCTGCATACGAGTTGGCCCGATCGGGTAAGTCTGTGCTTCTTATCGAGCGCGGAAACTATGCAGGGGCGAAGAATATGACCGGAGGGCGCATCTATTCTCACTCTTTGGCGAAGGTGTTCCCGGATTTTGAGCAGGAAGCTCCCTTAGAACGCAAGATAACCCACGAGAAAATATCCTTGCTCGCGCCCGATGCCTGTTTTACCGTCGATTTCTCATCGGAAGCGATGCTTGCCCCGAATTCCGATTCATATTCGGTGCTGCGCGCGCCTTTCGACCAGTGGCTCGCGTCGAAGGCGGAGGAAGCGGGAGCGGAGGCCATCTACGGCATTGCTGTCGAGAGTCTTGTGAAAGATGAAACCGGCAAAGTGATAGGCGTGAAGGCGGGCGAGGACGAAATTACGGCTGATGTTGTTCTGCTTTGCGATGGAGTGAACTCTCTGCTTACCAAGCAGGCGGTTGGCGCCGCGCGGCCGCCCGCGAGTGGGATTGCTGTCGGCATCAAGCAGACCATCGAGCTGCCTCCCTCTGTTATCACTGATCGAGTGCTTTCGGGCTCAGATGAAGAGGGAGCAGCGTGGCTGTTCGCGGGAGATGCGACAAAGGGGACATTCGGAGGCGGTTTTGCCTATACGAACAAGTCGTCCATCTCCATTGGCTTGGTTGCAGGGATCGAAGCGACGATGAACCATGGTCGAGCGCCGGTTTACCAGATGCTCGAGGACTTCAAGCAGCATCCGGCGATCGCGCCTCTGATTGCCGGCGGCAAGGTGGTTGAGCACTCGGGGCATATGGTTCCTGAGGGCGGCTTGAACATCATGCCCCCTCTTGTGGGAGATGGCGTGCTTCTCGCGGGGGAGAGCGCCATGATGTGCATCAATCTGGGATATCAGGTTCGCGGCATGGATTTCGCCATTGCAGCTGGTATGCACGCCGGCCGGGAGGTGGCCCGCGCGTTAAGCGCCGGCGATACTTCCGCACAGGGGCTGCAGGGCTATGCGGCGGCCCTCGAGAACTGCTTCGTCATGCAGGACTTGCGCCAGTTCTCGAAGGTGCCTTCTTTCATGGAAGGCTTCCATCGCATGTTCGATGGGTATCCGCAGGCGATTCGGGACATTATGAACACCATGTTCGTGGTTGATGGCGAGCCGGTTCAGCCTTTGAAGAAGAACTTAAAGCCGGTGTTGGGACAAATCGGAGTTGTCAATATGGCCCGCGATGCGATGGGAGCGATGAAGGCATTATGAGTGTGCAGCAAATTACGGTGAATGTTGACAGCTATCTGGCATTAAACAAATACGAGGTCGATGAGGCCAATGCTCATATCGAGCTTGTCGAGGACCCCTCTGACGAGGAATTCGACAAACTCGTCATGGTGTGTCCGGCGGCTCTGTACAAGCGAGAGCCCGATGGAACGAAAAGCTTCGATTATGCGGGTTGCCTCGAGTGCGGCACATGTCGCATCGCCTGCGGGGACACCATAATCGCTCGGTGGGAGAACCCTCAGCCCACCATGGGAGTGGAATACCGTTTCGGTTGAGTTTTTCTTCAGGGGAGAAAAAGGGGCGACGTGAACATGCGGAACACCACCAAAGGCTGGCTGTGCGTTTCGGGAGGTATGATCAACCTCTCCCTCTCGTACTTTTCCTATACGCTCGTTATCCTGCTTCTCCCCCTGTTGGCGGAGCAGCTTGGCTGCTCGCTTGCGCAGGCGTCTCTGATTTTCACCACGTCAGCGATTGCCAGTGCGGTAGCGAGTATGTTCTTGGGGCCTATTGTGGCGAACCACAACCCTAAAGGTGTGTATCTCTTCGGTGCCGCCGGTACGGCGGTAATGTTTCTGGCGATAGCTTACGCTCCTGCCCTTGAATGGGTGCTAGCTGCGTCCATTCTGTTTGGCGTGGCCAATAAGTGCAATGGTACGCTCTCGTACCAGGTGTTGGCTACGGAGTGGTTTCGGGTGGGCAGAGGTACCGTTGCCACGATGGCCACGGTAGTGTCGGGGCTCTCGAACACTCTTCTAAGTCCGGTTGCTGGAGCTGCGGTTATGCACTTGGGACTGAGACAAGCTGCTTTGGCGGCGGCAATGCTGCTTCTCGTGCTGACGGCGGTTGTCACGATGCTTATGATTTGCCGGGGGCCGTCATATTACGGCATGGAGCCGATCGACTTCAATTTCGTCATGGGGAAAACGAGGAAAAGGGAGCGACTGCAGAGGGTTGCGGCGCCTTACGAATTCGCCATGCCCGCTTCGCGTCTTCTGAGGATCCCGCTTGTGTGGGCGCTTCTCCTCTGCCCGATGCTGATGCTTATGGCCGAGCGATTCTTCTACACCAACGAAGCGGCGATTTATGCCAGCATGGGGTTTGATGTGGCCCAAGCGTCCATCATGCTTTCGGTGGTCTATATCGGGTCGATGATCGTGGTCCCGCTATTCGGCTTTCTCAGCGATCGCTTTGGGCCGAAGAGAATATTGCTGACCTATTGCCTCATCGGGGCCGTAAACATGTTCCTCTTTCCTCTTTGGTGCCAAACAGGATTTGTTGGAGGCGCGATTCTTGCCTTCTTCTACAACGTGGGCACGGTAGGCCTCTATTTCGGCTCGGTGGTCACTACGCCCTTGTTCGGTCTGGAGAAAAGCCCAGTGCTTATCGGGTGGACCCAGGTGGTCACCTCGGCGGGCTCTGCCATTTCTCCCCCGCTGGCCGCTGCCATGTATGAGTGGTCGGGCTCCTATGTGCTTCCTTTGGCCGTGGCCGGTCTGTGCTATCTGGCGGCATTCGCCATCGCGTTCTTCTGCTTGAGCAAGAAAAGCCAAGATTACTTGGAGAAACTCGACGAACCTTATAAAAGGGATGAACTATGCAGCGAACTGAAATAGTAAGGCAAGATGACAAGAACATCATAGACCCCTTTTTGCGCCATACGAAATCGGGGCCGACCGATGTTGCGATTATCGACGGCGCTGAAGTGCTGACATACCAAGAGCTGTGGCGCTTGTCGAAATACGTTGTCCATTCGTTATGGGACTTCGGTATACGGAAGGGCGATCGAGTTGCGTATTTCCTGCCTAATGGCGTTGACCTCATCGTGCTGTATCTGGCCATTCAGGCCATGGGCGCCGTTGCGGTGCCCGTCAATTATCGTTTTACATCCGAAGAGGTAGGCTGTTTGGTCAACGCTTCGGATGCTGAGGCTCTGATCTATGCGCCAGAACACCAAAGCGTCGCCATTGATGCCCGCAAGGGCTTCGATCATGCGGTGCAGATACTCAGCAGCCAGTTTATTCGCGATGCGTTATCTGACATGCGCCAGGGAGGTCAGTCGGATTCCGCCAAGGATTTCGAGGTGTTCCAAGAGGGCGGCCCATCCCGGATTCAATTTACCGGGGGCAGCACGGGAGCGCCCAAGGGCGCCGCTCGTACCCATGCAGCGGATCTCGTCGAGATCCGCGATATCTTAGAGACCATAGGGCTTGAGGATGTCGAGCATCCCGTTGCTCTTGTTCAGGCGCCAATGGAGCATCATGGGGGGCACAGCTGGCTGCTTTCCTGTCTGAGTGCTGGCGCTGCCGTGGTGGTCGCCTCCAAGTTCGATGCCGAGGAGATACTCGGCAAAATCGAGCGATACGCCGTGACCCATATCATCTTGCTGCCCCCCAGCGTATACTGTCGTCTCTCACGCGAGGCCGCGCCCGGCGCTCGCGACCTGTCTTCGGTGCGTATTGTGCAGAGCGCCGCCGGCGCCATGACCCCCTCCATAGTGGAGGGGATATTCCAGCTGTTTCCTGCCTGCGAGATCAACTATGGTTGGGGACAAAGCGAGAGCGGCGTCGGCACTTCGATGCGATTGTCGAGGGAGGAATACGCTTCAGGCACGCCAAAAATCCATTCGGTGGGAGTGCCGATGAGATCTTTAGAAATGATGTTGCTCGATGAGAAGGGGGGAGCCTCCGATTGCGGCGAGGCCGTGGTGCGAACGCCGGCCATGATGGAGGGGTATTACGAACGGCCGGACCTTACGAGGGAAGTACTGCAAGACGGCTGGTTGAGGACAGGCGATGTCTTTGCCCGCGACGAACAGGGCCTGTACTACTTTAAGGCTCGGGTGAAGGACGTGATAAAAACAGGAGGAGAGAACGTCTACGCAAGCGAGGTGCAGGCGGTTATCCTGAGCCACCCCGAAGTGCAGGACTGCGTCGTGAAAGGTGTTCCTGATCTGGTATGGGGGGAGGCAGTGGCCGCCATCGTGCAACCGATGAAGGGAAGCGCTCTGTCGCCGAAAGCGATACAGGACTTTTGCAAAAGACACTTGGCGAGCTACAAAAAGCCGCAGAAGATAGGCCTGGTAGACGATCTGGGGAGAGACGAGTCGGGGAAAGTGGGCGCCGATCGGATGAACGAGCTTTTCTCTTTGGCGGAAAGCTGAGCACGCCTAGCGCGGTAGGATTCCACGTTCGCGGGCGTTCTCTACGGCCTCAACCCGCGAATGCGCATCCAATTTCTGAAGGGTGTTTCGGATGTGCGTTCTCACCGTGTGAACGGAAATATACAGCTGCTGGCTGATGGTCTCCGTGGTACTGCCACGCGCGATCATTTCGAGTATTTCGACTTCTCGTTCGCTGAGAACCGGCAACGCTTCGTCAGTGTCGGCTTTGGAGCGCTTGGGCCGGCACTCAAGGGCATGAATGAGGGATTGGGCGTAGGCGGGGTGCACGTCTTGGGCGACGGCAAGCTCGAGAAGCGGTTTGAGGATGTCGCCCGCAGCGATCACGCTCCGTACAATCTGCTCCTTTTCGGCCAGGGCGAGACTATACTCGATAGACCGGAGTGCCTGCTCGCGCTGTCCCAGCTTGAAATATATGCAGCCGAGAAGCGCCCGTGCGCTTAGGCACCATATCGCAGCACTGTTGGCATCGAAGAGCACCAAGCTGCGCTCCAGCTGCCGCTTCGCCATGTTCATGATGTCTTGACGGTTTGCGTCTTCAAGGGCGAATGCCAGCAGTGTTCGTTGGGCTATTATGAAGCTCATAAAGCTTGTGGTTCCCTGGAACGGGGTTTCGACGATCGATCCTTGCGGGTAGAGAACCTTTGCAGCTTCCGAGTGGTCTCCCTGTTCCAGAAGCACCTTTGCTTTTACCCCCTGGATGTAGGCGCTCCAGTTGCGCTCCGGGCGAGGTGCGGCATATTGCTCGGCCTCGTTGAGAAGCATGAGCGACGTGTCGATGTCGCTGCGCGCCGCTGCAACTTCGGCCAAACCGATATAGGCGAATGGCAAGTACTTGCCCTTTTGCGCGTTCGGAGACGGATAGAGCGCGGTGTTGAAATGGACTTCCGCCTCGTTCAGGTGGTTTCGTTCAAAGGCTATGAATCCGAGAATTGCCCGGGCGAGTCGCCGCTCGGCGTCAAGGGCATTGCTTTGCAGCTCCAGAAGGGCCAGACTGCGCTCCTCTGCCTCGATGAGCGAGCCTTGCAGGAGTAGGACCTCGATGTGCTGGGTCTCTGCAATGGCGGCGTGGCGATTGTCGTGGGCCTTGACGAATTCCGACCGTGCCTCGGCGGCACATTGGGCGGAAGAGCCGGCATCCCCGTTAAGGTAAAACCCAAAACTCTGAGACAAGAGGGCCGATCCTCTGAACCAATTGAGGTCGGTCGGAAGATTGTCGAGAGCATGCTTGCCCTCGTCTATAGCCAGGTCGGCTGATCCGCGATAGCGATAGACCAAGCTTCGTATGGCATGGGCTCTGCCAAGGGCCGGTTTGTCATCGCGGGCGAGAAAGGCCTGCTCGGCAAGGCGCAGCGGACGCTCTATATGGTCGAGGTCCTTAGAATAATAGCTTGAGAATGCCGCCGAAAGGCAGAGATCCGGCTCCTGTGCCAAGACCGAATCCGGCCAACTGAGGAATTCTCGATACCAGGTGAGGCGAGTCTTTTGAGGGCTGATGGACGGAGCGCTCTCAAGAGCATGGGAGTGGTAGCGATCGAGCAGAAGCCATCCGGCCGTCGTGTCTCCCGAGGCCATATGGTACTCAGCTGCCAAGAGGAGTTCTCCGCGCTTTTGATACCACGCGGCCGCTTTTTGCCAAAGGTCCTTCTCGTGGGCGAGGTCGCTGGTGCGACTGAACTGATCTCTGAGGAAAGCACGCAGGAGTTTTGGGTAGGCGAAGGTTGTGCCCTGGTCATCCACGGGGGAGATCAGCCCACGATCCTTAAGCCAAACGATGTATTCGCCAGAATCATCAGTAGAGCGTACGGTGTCGCACAGGGGGGCGGAAAATTCGTTCAGAATGCACGTATCGAGCATAAAGGTGCGAATGCGTGAGGGCAAGGTATCGTAGATGGCGTCATTGAGCCATTCTGTGATGCGGCGATCGCGGGCGCCGATGTTGGAGACGAAGTCGTCGCGATCTTCCGGATCGATGCGTTTTATTTGCAGAAGGGCCAGATGGAGCGCCGCTGGCCATCCGCCCGTGAGATCCATGAGGCGCTCCACGGATGTCTCTTTGAGATCAATCAGATTCTCCCGGAGGAGGAGGCGCAAGTCTCCTCGCGTGAAAGCAAGGTCTAGGGCTGAAATCTCGAAAAGCTGGCTATGGGCTCGAAAAGAAGACAAGGGGAACGGAGGCGTAGATTCGCTCGAAATAATAAGGTGCAATGAAGGGGGAGCCCATCGAATGAGGGCAATAACAGCCTCATGCACCTCGGGATTGGATACGAGATGATAGTCGTTGAGTATGAGGACGTGGTCTCCAGTTATATGGGAGACCTGCTCAAGCGTCCAGGCCAGGTCAAGCGACGAAGCGCCTGGGGGAGGGTCTGATTGATAATCCTGCTTCGACAGCATAGCCAAAAGAGACGAGGCAAGCTTCTGGTAGAACATGGCCACTTCGTTGTCGGACTCGTCGACTTGGAGCCACGAGACGTGCTTGTCGGTATGGTTGGCCCAGCTTGTCAGCAGCGTTCCCTTTCCCCACCCCGACGATGCGACGCAGAGCGTGAGAGGGTATTTCGTTCCTTCGTTTAGCAGGCTTAGCAGTCTGTGACGCGGCACGATGCTTTTTGACTCAAGGGATGTTGGAGGACAACCTCCTATGTTGATAACACTCAAAGTGCTCTCCTCGCGCGACGGTGCAAGCCACCAGCTTGGTTAGTGATGATATCACGAGAACCTAGGGGAGTAGCGCAAATACCTCAAGCGATACCTCATTTGTGCGGTGACCCGACGATCGTCCATTCCTATGATCGAACAGCGAGTTGAATTCGCTCGGCAGCGCATCTGCCGAAGTATCGAGGGCTTTGATCGAAGGGGCGGATATGGCTAAGTCGGAGGAAATACCCGATTTTGGTCTCCTTCACGGTGTGAAGGTGCTTAGCACGGGCACGGTGGCGGCCGAGCCCTATGCCGCCACGCTGATGGCCGAGCACGGGGCCGATGTCGTCCAGGTTGAGAATGCGCGCAGCCCTGAGGGGATGCGGAAAAACGTCGCTTTGGAATGGGCGCAGGATGCACGGTGCAAGCGCACCATTGCTCTTGACATCCCATCGAAAGAGGGGCGGGGTGTCTTCCTTGATCTCATCCAATGGGCAGATATCTGGCTGGAGTCCTCCAAGGGGGGAACCTATAACAAATGGGGATTCGACGACGAGTTTCTTTTGGAGCTCAACCCTGATCTCGTTATTGTGCATGTCTCGGGCTATGGGGAGATGGGAGAGCCTGACTACGTGCGTCGCCCGAGTTATGACCCGATAGCCCAGGCCTTCAGCGGGTTTATGTACATCAATAGTCCTAGAGGTACGAAGCCCATGGCGGTTTTCCCGGGCATCGGCGATTTCATTACGGCGCTTTTTGCACTCTGGTCATCGCTGGCGGCTCTCCTGCGCGCCCGCGAGACCGGTGAGGGGGATGTTATCGACTTGTCCCAGTACGAGGCGATCTTGCGCGTTTCGGCTCAGTATCCGGCCGAGTATTTCACCAAGGGCAATCAGCTGGTCAGAAATCCGGATATTGACGGAGATGTGGGCGGTCTCGGGGTCTATGAGTGTAGGGACGGCCGGTATGTGTACGTCGCCCTGAATCCCTCTGCCTTGAAAAGCGACGGGCTTGCGCTTTTGGGATTGACGGGAGATCCCGATTTTGATCGGCAGGACGCAATCGTTGCTGGGACGGCCCGGGATGAGAAGTCGAAAAGAGCGATCGAGGACTACTGTTTGTCCCATACGGCAAGCGAGGTCGATCGTGACTTCAACAAGGTCAATATCGGCTGCTGCAAGATCATGGACTACTCGGAACTGGGAGACAATCCGCACTGCCTGAAGCGGGAAAGCATCGTCGAATGGTTCGATGACGCTTCGGGACAGATGGTGCGGGGAGTGGGCATTGTGCCCCGAGTGGAGCGAAGGCCCGGCCACGTTTGGCGCGGCGCCCCCCGCTTGGGCCAGGACAACGAGGATATCTTGGAGGAGTTGGGCTACTCCTCTGCGGATATAGAAAAGCTATACGCCGAGGGCGTCATTGTGCGCGACTAGTTGGTTGTACGCGAGGCGCCCATTTCCATAATCGTCTCGCTGCAAAGCTAGTGCCCGCTTTTGAAAGGAGATGCAACGCGCAAGTGTTCATGGATGTACTGAAAGGAGGAAGCATGATTGAGATTCCCGAAAGTGTGGAGACATGGGAAGAAACCGAGAAGACCATCGGGGAGACCCTGCCTGTGATTTACGGGGCAGACGCGGCGACCCTTGGATGGATTCGCCAATGGAATGAGGTGATCGAAGCTGATTGTCCTCTCTATTATGACGAAGAGTTGGCGCAGCGGCTGGGATACAAGACCATCCCGGCACCTGCCGGCATGGCCATGGCGGTGGGTACGGCCTCATGGTGGGAGCCCGGGGTGGAAGAGGGTCGCGTCGGGCCGCTGTATCCCCTCGCAATGCCCATGCTCGTTCCCACTCCTCGGCACTCGCTTGGCTTTGCGACAGACACCGAAGTAGAGTTTCTGCGTCCCCTCTATCCGGGGGACACTCTTCGCCAAGTCGGGCGGTTGGTGAGCGTGACCCGAAAGCGTCTTAAGGTTGGCGACGGCGCTTTCTTCACTGTGGAAATTGAGTTTATCAACCAGAACGATGAGACTGTCGCCATTCAGCGTGTTACGACCTGGTCGGGCAATCCTGTTGAGGAGGGTGAGTAGTTATGGCGAAGTGGGACGAGCAGCTGACTTTTGAGGAGGTCAAGGTGGGGGATGAGCTTCCCGAACTGGCCCTTCCTCTCACAGTGCAGCGTCTTGTGATGGAGGCCGCAGCGAATCGCGACTTTGTGCCGTTGCATCATGATGATGCCGCGGCTCAGAGGACGGGAGCGCCGGCCATGTTCGCCAACACGTGGTACTACATGGCTCTCAGCGAGAGGCATTTGCGCGAGTGGGTTGGACTTGAAGGCGAGATTCTCAAGATCGGGCCGTTCCGCATGGGCAAATTCGCTTGTCCGGGCGTTGACTTGCATTGCGGTGCGCGCGTTGTGGAGAAAAGGGAGGAAAACGGAAAGAACGTCGTCGAGCTTGATATTTGGCAAGACGACGGCACCGATAAAAACATGTGGGGCAAAGCGTTGGTCGCCTTGCCTGCAAAGCAATCGTAATCAGGGGAAAGGTACGATTCAACTATGTCGAATACAGTAAAAGGGTGGCTTTGCGCCATAGCGGGCATGGTGACCATGGGCGTGTCCCATCTGTGTTACTCGATCATCATCATCTTGATGGCATCGATGGTTGCCGCCGTCGGGTGCTCTGCGGCAGAAGGTGCGCTCATCTTCAGCATTACGGCCATCGGCTCTCTGGTGGCATCGCTTTTCATTGGGCCTCTGCTCAAGGTGCTCAAGACGAAGTACGTCTATGTCATTGGCGGAATTCTCCAGGGCGCGCTGCTGGTGACCATGGGGTATTCCACCAATCTCATGCTCGTCTACGTCATGGCATTTTTGTTTGGCATCGGCAACAAGTTCTGCGGTGCGATGACTCATCAGATTAACGTTACCAACTGGTTTGCCTCTGGGCGCGGGACCATCTCCTCTATGGGAACTTTGGTATCGGGCCTGATTAACGCGATTATGGCCACGGTTACCGGCGTGCTTAGCTCGATGTTCGGGTACCAGACTTACTCGCTGATCGCCGGATTCGTTCTCGCAGGCATTATTGTGGTGCTGGGTCTGCTGTTCGTGTGCGATGCTCCCGAGAAATATGGCATGCAGCAAATTGTGCTGAAGGAGAAGGAGGGCAAAAAGACCCGGACGATTGGGGCGGATTCGAAGGTGTACGAGACGGCTATGCCCATCTCGAAGCTGCTGCGCCAGCCGCTTCTGTGGGCCGTGCTGGTGTGCCCCTTCCTCATGCAGTTCGCCTGCACCACCTATTACAGCAACCAGTCGCTCGTGCTGGGTTCTATGGGCCTGGACGTTGTGCAGATCTCCTATTGCGTGTCGATAGTGAGTATTTCTCAGATGATTCTGGTGCCGTTGTTCGGCGTGCTGTCCGATGTTATCAGCGCTCGCAAGACGCTCATTATCTATTGCGTTGTGGGCGCGGCCAACATGTTCCTCTTCAGTTTGACGTCGCAGATGGGTCTTATCGGCGGCATGATCATTGCCTTCTTCTATAACGCGGGCATGGTCAACCTGTACTTCGGCGCTGTTGTGGCTACGCCTCTGTTCGGCGTGAACAAGTCCGCCACCATCACCGGTTGGTGCAATGCCTCTGTGTCCGTGGCGGCCATGATCGCTCCGGTGTTTGCGGCGGGGCTGTACGGGGCAACGGGCTCTTTCGTTTTGCCGCTGGCCATTGCTGGCTGCTGCTTCACGGTGGTCGTCATTCTTGCCGCCATCGGTATGAGCAGCAAAGCGCGCAAGCATTTGGAGGCAGCCGATAAGCCCTACAAAGAGGCTGAGGCGATTGCAGAGGCGGTTGCTGCTTAGAAGCATTGGCCTATCCGTTCAATTAAAGGAGAGAAAATGGCAAAAGCAAATGATGTACCTCAGTTCGGCCTGCTCAATGGTCTCAAGGTTCTCAGCTGTGGGCAAGTGACCGCAGAGCCCCACGCGACGTCTCTGATGGCGGAGCACGGAGCGGATGTCATTCATGTCGAGAACTGCAAGTCACCCGAGATGACGCGTGGCTTTGCAATCTCATTCGCTCAGGAGAACCGCAATAAGCGAAATCTCGCTATGAACGTTCCCGAGTCAAAGGATGTGTTCGACAAATTGCTTCAGTGGGCTGACGTGTGGATCGAGTCCTCGAAGCCCGGCATGTATGACAAGTGGGGCTACACCGACGAACATGTGCTCGAGCTGAACCCGAAGTTGGTGGTTGTTCACGTTTCCGGTTACGGTCATTTCGGTGATCCGGATTACGTGCCGCGTCCCAGCATGGACGTGATCGGTCAGGCGTTTTCGGGCCTTATGGCGTTGAACGGCGAGAAAGAGCCGTCGGCTCCTCTGGTGAGCAAGCCCGGCATCTGCGACTATCTTACAGGTCTCTATGCGATGTGGGCGGCGCTCATGGGCGTCTACCATGCCCAGAAGACGGGCGAGGGCGATGTGATCGACGTCTCGCAATACGAGTCCTGCCTGAGAGTGCAGGGCTATGGGCCCCTTATGTACACAACGACGGGCGAGCAGTTGAAGCGCACGGGCAACAAAGAGGCCACCTACGCCGGCATCGATGTATTCGAGTGCAAGGACGGCAACTACTGCGTCGTTCAGGTGTCCGGTCGTCCGGCGGCAAAAGCCATTGCCGCGTTGCTCGGTCTTGACGACGAGGAGCACTTCATTGAGGGTCGTCCGACGTTGAATGGTACGCCGCAAGGAGATCGCCTCGATGGGGCTATCAAGGCGTTCTGCCTTGAGCGCATGCCTGATGAGGTTGAGACGCAGCTGAAGGCTATCGGCGTCGCATGCGCGCCCATCAACAACTACGAGATGCTCATGAGCAATCCCCATGTGATCGCGCGCAACGACTTTGTCGAGTGGTACGACGAGGCGAGCGAGCAGACACTGAAGGGCGTGGCCGTGCTGCCCCCCGTGAAGAACAATCCTGGCCAGATTTGGCGTGGCGCTCCGAAACTGGGTCAAGACAATGAGGACATTCTGGAAGAGCTCGGATACTCGAACGAAGAGATCGAGGCAATGTATGCCGAGGGAAAGATTGGAAAGGCGGAATAATTACATGGATTTTTCGTTCACTGAAGAGCAGGAGCTGTTGGCCGAGAACTTGGTGGAGTTCATGGATCGAGAGTATCCTGAAAGCCTTATTAAGGAATGCGATGAGCAGAAGATATTCCCTGTAGAGGCGAATAAGAAGTTCTATGAGGCGGGATTCGGAGCCATCGGCGTTCCGGAGGAGCTGGGCGGCGTTCCTGCAGATATGGTGACGATGTGTCTGGTCACTTCCATTGTGTATCGCTACTCCTGGGCCGGATGCACCTATAGCCCCCTGTCTATCATGAATGCCGCCGATAAGGCGAGTCCGGAAATTCGCACGGAGATGCTCGAGGGTCTTATGAGCGGCGAGAAGCGTCACTCTTTCGGCAATACAGAGCCGGGAGCCGGTTCGGATGCCGCCGGCATCAAGACGTCCTACAAGAAGGTCGACGGAGGTTATGTCATCAACGGGCATAAGATCTACAACACTTATGCCAGCTGTTCCGATTACAACATCATCACCGCAAAGGATCCCGAGATTGATGATCCTTACAAGGCGGTTACGCTGTTTGCGATTCCCAACCCGACGCCGGGCATGACTATTGTGGATTTGCCGACCATCGGGCAATGGCTTGAGCCTACTTGCGAGACGTTCCTGGAGGATTGCTTCATTCCCGATAAGTATCTGTATGGCAAGGAGCATGGCGGCTGGGTCCAGCTTATGAAGCACTTCGAGGCAGAGCGCCTTCTTTGCGCGGCCATGTACCTTGGTCAGGCCGAGACGGCGTTCGCCGATCTTTGCGCCTACGCCAATTCACGCATTCAGTTCGGTCAGCCTATTGGCAAGTTCCAGCTCATTCAGGAAAAGGTGTGCCGCGACAAGATCATTCTTGAGAGCATGCGCAATATGGTGTTCCGTACTGCTTGGGAGTACGACCAGGGCAAGTCTATCCGCATCGATGCGAATATTTGCAAGCTGCTCTGCACTGAAGGCAATTGGCAGATTTGCGACGATGGCATCCAGATCCTTGGCGGTCTGGGCTATTGCACCGACCATCGTATGCAGCGTTTGTGGCGCGATGCCCGTGTCGGCCGCATCGGTGCCGGTTCGAGCGAGATTCTCACGAAGACCATCGCCAAGGACGTGCTTCGCGAGGCTGGCCAATATGGCGGCGGCACGCGCGCGTTGGGTATCTAGGAGGGCACATGCGTATTGTAGTTGCAGTTAAGATTCTGCCGGATAGCAAAGATCTTCGTGCTGGCAATGACGGTGCTCTTGATTTCAGCCATGCTCGCAATGTCGTGTCTGAGTATGATCTGAATGCCATTGAGGCCGCGGCTCAGCTTGCTGCCTCCCAAGAAGGATCGACGGTAAAGGTTCTTTCGGTGGGCCCGGCGTCTATTGACGAGTCGAAGGTAAAGAAGAACATTCTATCTCGTGGCGTTGACGAGCTCTACTTTGCCACGAACGACGCTCTGGAGCATGCGGATGCGCGAGCGACTGCGCAGGCGCTTTCGCTGGCCCTGCAAGACGTTGGTGGCTGGGATGTTGTGATCTGCGGCGATGGATCCGATGATTTCTACTCAAAGCAGGTCGATGCGCAGCTTGCTGCGACCCTTAACGTCCCCTGCGTGAATGGCGCGACTCTTTTGCAGGCAGGAGACGGCTGTATCGTGGTCGAGCGCGTGCTCGAGGATGTGGTGGAGACGGTGGAGGTGCCTCTGCCCGCCGTCATCTCGGTGCAGCCATCGGTTGCCGTTCCTCGGACTCCGTCCATGAAGGACATTCTAGCAGCAGGAAAGAAGCCGATGCACGTAGCGCCGTTGGACGTGGCTTCCGAAGAGACGGTCGAGTGGGTTGAGTGCAAAGTGCCTGAGCCGACGCCGCGCAAGAAGCAGATCTGCCACGTCAGCGACGAGGGCGCCATTGCGAGTTTTGCTGCCAGCCTCAAAGCCGCGCTCTAGAAAGGGGAGAAACGTTGAAAGTGTTAGTTTTAGCTGAGCGTCCGGGTGCGGCAGAAGAGCTTTGCGCCGGTGCGAGGGCCATGGGTGCCGATGAGGTTGCCCTGGTGGCTTTCGGCGACATGGAGATGCCGCCCTCATGCGCTGATCTTATCTATCGCGTGACGGTTCCGGAGGGGCTTTCGCTCGATAACGCCACGGCGACGGTCAATGCGATCTTCGATCATGTACGGCCGGATGTGGTGCTGGTAGAGCCTACGCGTCATATGCGCATTCTTGCTGGCGCCCTTGCGTTCCACGGCGGCACCAGCGCTATTGCCGACGTGATGGAGCTTGACGGCGATGTGGCCTCCAGCATGTATTATGGAGGAGCCGCTATCCTAAAGCGAAAGCCCGGCAAGACCGCCATCTATCTGATGCAGCCAGGTGCTTTCGGCGATAGCGTTGCAGCATCGGGCGCCAATCAGGAAGAACCTTTTGCGTGGGTTGATCCGGGTGCCACAGTTAAGGTGCTATCGAGCGAGCCCATCGAGAAGAGCGGGGTCGACTTGCAGAAGGCCGATGTCGTCGTTGCCGCCGGAAGAGGTTTTGGACTCGAGTCCGATCTTGATATGGCCCGAGCGCTCTGTGACAAGCTGGAGGCTGGTTTGGGCTGCACGCGTCCTTTGGCCGAGGATATGAAGTGGCTGCCGCGGGAGACGTACATCGGTGTCTCTGGGCTCATGCTTGCTCCTAAGGTGTATGTTGCAGCAGGGCTTTCGGGCCAGATGCAGCATATGGTCGGTTGCGATCGAGCCGGAACCATCTTTGCTATAAACAAGGATGCCGATGCTGCCGTATTCGATCAGTGCGACTATGGCATTGTTGGTGACATTCAGACGGTTCTTCCTTTGCTGGTGAACGAGCTTTAGAAAGAACGGTAGACGTCGAAATGGGGAAGTGCCCCTGGTTTATGCCGGGGCACTTCTTCGGTTTTGGGCCGCTTTCTCTGGTATAGAGGTTCGCAATGTCGAGCAACCGGGTGTTCGCCTGTCAACGAAAAGGGGCAGCCTTGAGGCTGCCCCTGGAGTAAGGGAATCGTGGATCCCTGTCGTTGGCTGCTCAGGTGCGGGCGAGCGTGCCTCCGCTGTGGCTTAGCGCTGGCCGAACAGGTCGTCCAGGTTCAGGCCGTTGCCGTAGCCATCGCCGTAGCCGTACCCGTTGCCGCCGTCCTGGCCGTAGCCGTCGCCGTAGCCCCAGCCGTAACCGTAGTCGTTACCGTCGCCGTAGCCCCAGTCAAAGTCCTGACCCTGCTCGGGCATCTGCTGCTCCTGCTGGGCCTTCTGCTCGGCAGCCGCTTTCTGGCTGGCGGCGTCGTCGCCCAGGGTGACGGAAATCTCCTGCTCCTGGCCGTTGCGGTTCACCGTCAGCTTCACGGTGTCGCCGGGGTTCTTCCCACGCACGGCCAGCATGAGGTCGGAGGCACCTTCCACAGACTCGCCGTCCAGGGCCGTGATGATGTCGCCCTCCTTAAGGCCGGCCGCCTCGGCGCCGGAGCCCTGGGAGACGGCGGCCACGTAGGCGCCGGACTCGGCCGCGAGGCCGTAGCTGGCAGCCGCCTGGTCGTTCACCGTGGACAGGCTCACGCCGAGCTGGGCGTGGGTCGGGGTCTCGCCGGCGATGATCTGCTGGGCGAGGTTCACCGCGTAGTTCACGGGAATGGCGAACCCGACGCCGGAGTAGTTGCCGGAGTACGAGGTGATGAGCGTGTTGATGCCGATGAGCTTGCCCTCGTCATCCACGAGCGCGCCGCCGGAGTTGCCCGGGTTGATGGCCGCGTCGGTCTGGATCATGTTCGGATAGATAGTGGTCTCGCCGCTGCCGCCGGACTGCATCGACTCGCTCGCGTCCATGATCTGCGAGCGGCTCGTGGCGGACACGATGCCCGTGGCCACCGACTGCTCGAGCCCGAAGGGAGCGCCTAGGGTCATGACCCACTCGCCGACGGTCAGGTTGTCCGAATCGCCGATCTCCATGGGGATGAGGCCGCTGGCGTCCTTGGCCTTCAACACCGCCACGTCGGAGGAGGGGTCGGTGCCCACCAGCTCGGCGTCGTAGGTGTTGCCGGCGATGGTCACCTTGTAGGCGCTGCCGCCGTCGACCACGTGGTTGTTGGTGATGAGGTAGCCGTCCTCGGTCATCACGACGCCCGAGCCGGTACCCAGGCCCTGGAGCTGGCCACCCGCATCGGCGTAGGTCTCCACGTATACCACGGACGGCAGGCACTTGGCGGCCACGGCCTCAGCCAGGGTTGCGTCATCGTTGGTGTTGATGACAGTCTGGGTAGCGGAAGGGGTACCCGTGGCCTCGGCGGTGGCGGGGTCGATGATGGCGCCCTGCACGCCGAACGCGAGCATGCAGGCGAGCGCGGCGCCGGCGAATCCGGTGAGGAAGGAGCGGCGGCCGAACTTCGGCTTGGCGGCGGCGGTGTTCTCGACGCTGGCGGCCACGGAGCCGTCGATGTCGAACTCGTAGGTCTGGTTCGCGGCGGAGTCGACGGCGTTGTCACGGAAGGAATGCTTGCCGAAGGGGTTCGGGGTGGTGTTCAAGTTGGTCATTGGTGATCTCCTTCTGAAAGGGGGTCGGTCATGTGCTGGAGTGCACACTATCACGCCCCAGCACGTTCCCGAGACCTCGGCAACCCCTAATCACGACCGGCTCACGCAGATACACCAACGGGAGTAGTCCCCGCGGATTATGGGGAAGCCTCGAATGCACAAAACAGGGTACTTCTCGTAGGATTTTGTGCCGGGAGGGCTTGAACCGTTTGGCGTGAACAGGGAAAACTTTTCGCATTTGTCGCCAATAGCTACGAGAAATGGCTCATTTTGCACATTTCGGATCGATGGTGCTTTTAGACGCTCTTCTTCCAGTGTGATGCGCCCGATGCGGGCGGCCGGGTCATGACCGCGCTCGTAGAGCCGCAGGTTCTGGTTGCGCGTGGTGTCGCGCCAAGGCTTTAGACGGCTTGGTGGTGCGCGTCGGCTGGTGCACCAAGCGGCGCGCACCTCCGCCGGCTTCTAATACTTCTCAACGAGATCGATGAGTTCCTGCTTGGAATGCAGGCAGGTCTTCTCCAAAATGCGGCGGGTGTGGGTGCGGATGGTGGATTCCGAGACGAAGAGCGCTTCGGCGATGACCTTTGCGGAGCGGCCGCGGGCGAGGTAGGGGAGCACCTCGGCCTCGCGACGGGTGAGGCCGTAGTCGTCGGCGAGGAGCGCGAAGACGACCTCTTCGCTGTTAATAGCTTCGGCCCCATCGATCTCGCCGGTCGCAGAAGTGCTGATGGACTCCGCAACGGGAGAGGTGCTGGCAGGGTCGGCAGCTGCTTTGTCGGTTGCTTTGACGGCTGTTGGGGCAGCTAAGACCGACGATGGATCTGAGACGCACGAATGCGGATTCGCGTTGCCGTCGCCGGTCGCCTCGCCAATCGCCATTCCCCCTTCTGCCTCCTCGCCCGGAACCGAGCGTTTGGCGTTGTGCCAGAGAAACCATAGCAGGATGACGAGCAGATACACCGCTCCGATGCACACGCCCACTACAGCGTAGCCAGCCACTTCGGGGAGGAGCATGATCAGATACCCGATGCCGATGCCCACGAGCCGTGCGAGAATGGACAGCGCCCTCACCAGGCCCCCTATAACGAAGCCCGATACGGCGTAATCGTAGGCAGCTGTGGCTACCAGGTACCAGATGACCACGTCGAAGACCCCATGTACGGCGCTCATGATTGCGTTCAGCACTACGGGGTGAACATTCCAGAAAAACGGCAGCGCCGCGAACAGCACGATGGCGATGGGGATAAGCAGTTGGTAGACTAGCGACAGGTTTACTCGCCGCTGCAAGGCAACCGTGAAGGCCAAAAGAAGCACTGCAACGACGAAATTCAGCACGAGGGGCAGTTCATGGGCCGTGCTCGCGGAGTTCACGCTGAGCACGGCGGTCTCCCACATAAAGCCGAACAGGCAGGAGAAAACGAGGGCGGCGATGATGAGCGGCACGAGGGTGGTGAGAGCCGCCAGGTAGCGCTGAGACTCGGTTCGGTGGGGCGCGAGGAGGACCGACGGCTGGCTGCTCTCGGTACGGCAGCGCTTCAGGCAGAGAACCGAGGCTATTGGCAGGGGAGCCATGAGCGCAAGGGGCGGAAAGGGAGTGAGGGCCACGAGGGAGTCGACGGCGAGAAAGATGATGGTGGTGAGCAAGAACGACGCCGGGGCATACAGGGTCGTACGCGAGGGATGCACGCGTCCGAGCACGTCCGCCCAGCTCCCCCATAGGTAGCCGAAGCCGACGCCGCATAGCGTCGAGCCGATCACGAGCGATGCGGAAAGCGCTGGGCCGGCAAACCATATGCCGGCGCCGCCGATAGCCGCGATGCCGACAAGGATGCATCCGCAGAAGGGCCACGGCGAGAGTTTCGCCAGATTTTCCGGCGCCCGCTCTACAAGGGCTGACACGCCTAAGAGCACGGTCATGTTTGCCAAAAACGATACGACGACGATCAACGTATTGTACTGGGGCGTGTCCGCCGCGCCGGTGAGCAGGATGGAGCTGCGGAAGGTGAGCATGCTACAGGCCCAGAAAAACGCGAGGCCGAGATAGCACAGGTGCAGAAAGCGGGGAAGCGGCTCGATAGCGGCCGATGGTGCATCGCGGACTGCTGTCACGGCCCTGCTCCTCCTTCTCCATTGCCAGTGTGAACTGGGCGTTTCCCTGTCGCGTCCTCTATTATGACTGACTTGCGTCTCGATAAATCATCAGAAACTGATGATATGGCGTATAGCCGACGATTCTAGCATGGAGCGCCAACGGAAGGAGGTGCGAAATGCAAGAGACAAGAGGCGGGGCTGCGCGTGCGACCACGCAAACATCGGAGAGAGAGGTCGTGCGCGATGCCGCACGGGTGAACGTCTGCGCCAAGGCAGCCTACCTGAGCACCATTGGAGCTCTGTTCTCGCGATGGGGCGATGACTATGAAGCGGCGTACGAGGTGGCCCGTGCGACAGCGGCCGATTTAGCGATAGCGCCCGCGACGCCGGTGGGCGCCGTGCGCTGCCGACTCGAGAACGAGGTGCTCACCTTGGGCGCTCCCGCGGCGGCGGTGCCCGTCGAATCGCTTTATAAGCCTTGGGCCGATGGACGGGAGCGCCGCAGAGGGGTCTCGGCTGAGTTTGGTGCGGCCCGGCATCTGCTCCTCGGTGACAGCGCCCAGCACATGCGGGCCCTTTATCGCGCTCTCGAACTTGAGGTGCCGATGGAGTTTTGCGCCATGCCCGACCATGTGACGCTCATGACCGAGGTGGTGGCCCTGTGCGTCGATGCGGGAAACCATGAGGCTGCTCTTGCGCTGTTGTCCGAGCATTTCGACTGGCTGGACGCTTACGAGCAAACCTTGCTCGCCCATGCGGCCGCGCTCTCGTCGGCGCCCCCCTCGGCTCGTACCGACGAGCTGGCTCGCGCTCTGGCCCATGGGCGCGAGCTGGCGGTAGCTCTCGCGGCGGCCGTCCGAGACCTATCCGTGTCCCTTCGGTAAAAACCGAGGACTTCCCCAGACAAGGAGAAAGCAGATATGCAAGAGAAGGAGGCTTTAATGCACTGCAATCCCACCAGGCGAACCTTCCTGAAGGGTACCGCCGCCACCGCTGCGCTGGCTGCTGTGGGCACTTGCTCGGTGGCCGCGTGGCGGGCCGAGCAGGCCGAGGCCGCCGCCACGGGCGCGGCCAAGATTCAGGGCGCATCGCTGTGCAACGGCTGCTCCAGCAAGTGCGGCCTGATCGCCACCGCTCTCGACGGGCGGTTGTGGACCGTCGAGGGCATGAAGGAGCACCCCTATTCCAAGGGAACGCTCTGCGGTCGCGGTCACGGCGCGGCTCAGTGGGCCTATTCCGACGGCCGGCTGACTCAGCCTATGAAGCGCGCCGCCGACGGCAGCTTCGCCCCTATCAGCTGGGATGACGCTCTGTCCGAAATTGGCGCGAAGGTGCAGGAGATCATCGCCGAGGCCGGCCCCGAGGCGCTGGCCATCATCCAAGATCCGCGCCCCTCGGGCAAGTACTACAGCAAGCGCTTCATGAACGCGCTCGGCTCACCCAACGTGTATACCCATGCCGCTGCCTGCAATCTGTCGAAAGAGAGCGGTATTCAGGAAGCCACGGGAGCCCAGAACTTCTCGGTGGACTTCCCCAACACCAAAATGGTGGTGTTCATCGGCCGCAGCTATGGCGATGGCATCCGTCCCTCCTCGGTGAAGAGCTTGGCCGGAGCGGCCGAGGGCGGGGCGCGGGTGGTCATCGTGGATCCGCGCCTGAACAACACCGGCGTCTTTGCTACTGACTGGGTGCCTATCAGGCCCGGCGCTGATATCGCGTTCCTGCTCGGCATCGCGAACGTGCTGGTGACGCGCGACCTGTACGATCACGCGTTCGTTGAGCAGTCCGCCGTGGGCTTCCCGGAGTTCGCTGCTCAAGTGACCGAGTACACGCCGGAATGGGCCGAGGGCATCTGCGATGTGCCGGCCGATACCATCGTGGAAATCGCCGAGTCGCTGGCCGCCGCCGCACCGGCCTGCGCTATCGAGCCTTCCTGGCGGGCAGCGTTCGGCTGCGCCTATCAAAACTCCTTCGAGACGGCTCGCGCGGTGTGCGCCGTGAATGCGCTTCTTGGCTGCTGGGGGCAGAAGGGCGGAGCGCTCATCACCTCTTCGCCCAAGGCGGGCGACGTGGATCCGGTGAAGTTCCCCGAGGTGCCCAAGCCGGCCGCCAAGCGTTTGGGCGACGCTGAGTACCCGCTGGCGCTCTCGGGCACCGGCACCAACCTGGCCGTGCTGAACGGCTGCGCCGATGGCGCCATCCAGGGCGTGTTCTTCTACAACTCCAACGCCGTGCAGGGGTATGCGCAGCCGGCAAAGTGGCGCGAGGCGCTTTCCCAGGCAAAGCTTGTGGTGACTATTGACGTGCAAATGAGCGAGACTGCTTTGGTTTCGGACTACGTGCTGCCCGAGTGCACGGTGCTGGAGCGCCTGGAGCTGCCCGAATTCATCGGCGGCAAGAAACACTATGTGGCTCTGCGCACTCCCATCATCGAGCGCATCCATCCCGAAACGCGCCCTTGCGACGAGATCTTCACCGCCCTAGCCGAGGCATGCGGCGTGGGCGAGTACTTCGACTTCACCGTGGAGGAGCTGGCCGAGGCGCAGCTGGCCAGCGTGGGCACCTCGATCGAGGAGGTGCGTGAGGCGGGTATCGTGGAATTGGCTGACCCCGGCTTCGCATTCGGCACGCCGACGTTCAAGACTCCGACGGAGAAGTTCCAGTTCGCCTCGGCGAAGGTGGCGGAAGCGGGCTTGAACCCGGTTATCGGCTACGTGCCGCGTCTGGTGGAGCCGGCCGAGGGCGAGTTCTTCCTCATCGGCGGCAAGCAGGGTATCCACTCCCACACCATGACGCTGAATCTGGAGGCGCTGAATGCCATCTCCCGGGAATATCAGCTCGAGCGGCTCTGGATGGCTGCCTCCGATGCCGCGGATCTGGGCATTGTCGACGGCGATACGGTGGAGCTTTCCTCCAGCGAGTGCTCAGGCCAGGTAGCTGTGAAGGTGACCGAGCGCTTGAAGCCCGGTGTGCTGTTTCTGCCCACCCATTACGGCGGCACATCGCCCTATCTCACTCGGGCCCAGGGCTTTGGCCTCAACATGATGGATTTCGTTCCGCTGCATTTGGAACCCGGCGTAGGCTCCACCATGAGCCAGGAGGTAGCAGTGAAGGTTAGGAAGGTGGAAGGCTGATGGCCCGTTACGGAATGCTCATCAACACGAAGAAGTGCGTTGGCTGCTACGCCTGCCGCGTGGCCTGTCAGATGGTGAACGGGCTCGAGTCCGATGAGGCGTTCATCAAATTCGACGAGATGGAGCAGGGGGTCTACCCCAACGTGTATGCGGAAGTGGTGCCGGTGCAGTGCATGCACTGTGAGGACGCTCCCTGCGAGGCGGTGTGTCCCACCCATGCCACCTATACGACCGACTCAGGCGTGGTGCTGGTAGACGAGGAACGGTGCATCGGCTGCAAGTACTGCATGGCCGCCTGCCCCTACGGCGCCCGCATCCAGATTAAGAAGACCGGCGTTATCGAGAAATGCCGCTTCTGCTGGTACGAGGGCGAGCCGGGCAACCCGCCGCGTTGCGTGGGCACCTGCATCTCCGGCGCTCGCCTGTTTGGCGACCTGGACGATCCGCAGAGCGAGATCTGCCAGGAAATCGCTCGCACCAATGCCCAGCCGCTGGCGGGCGACCTGACCACCGCGAAAATCTACTACGTGAGGTGATGATCAATGGTTTGGGGATCTATGATCGCTTGGTACCTGTTTTTGGCGGGCGCATCGGCCGGCGCCTTCCTCACTTCAGCCTTTGTGGAGGCGAAGTATCCCGACAGCGTGAAGATGCGCGTCGCGGGCCGCATTATCTCGCCCATCTTTCTGGGCATCGGTCTGCTCATGCTCATGTTGGACGCCGAGGCCGGGCTGCACAACCCGCTGCGGTTCTTCTATCTTATTATGAACCCGGGCTCGGTGATGACGCTGGGCGTGTACTTCATCTGCGTGTTCATGCCGGTGTCCATTGCCGCGGCGCTGCTTGAGGTGCTGCGTCGCCCGGTGCCGAAGTGGCTCACCTGGACAGGTATCGTATCCGCGTTCTGCGTGGCGGCCTACACCGGCTTTCTACTGGGGGTCGTGAGCGCCTACCCGCTGTGGAACAACGCCATTTTGCCGGTGCTGTTCGTGGTGTCGGCTCTGTCGGCGGGTCTGGCGGCTACGAGCTTGGTGGGCCTTATCACCGATCGTGAGCGCTTCGAGCAGATGTGGCTCATCAAGAAGAGCCACGTGATTCTGTCGGCTATCGAGATGGTGGTGCTTGCAACCATGCTCATCATCGTGAGCTCGGGCAGTCCCGAGGGCGCCGCATCGGTTGCCTCGCTCGTGTCGGGCCAGTACGCGCCAATGTTCTGGGGCGGTCTGGTGCTGCTTGGCCTGGTGGCGCCGTTTGCCATCGAGGGCTACCCGGTGTTTGTCACGCGAAAGGTGGAGACCTCCACCACCTCTATGGTGGTGAGCGTCATCGGCGAGGGCGGTGTCCTTGTGGGTGGTTTCATGCTGCGTCTGCTGGTCATTCTGGCGGCTCTACCGGTGCTGTACCTGTAGCGAGATGGCGGCGCTGCCGGTGCTGTGCTCGTAGCGCGGTGGCGGCGCTCGCCGGGTGATCGGGCGCCCCGGGGCTTTCTCCCATAGGCGACGCGTCGCCTGCGGCAAGGCCGTGGTCCTTCCGGGATCGCGGCCTTGCTCTTGCTGTGGCTTGGATCCTTTGCCGGGGCAAGGCGCTGCGGTCGCGCTGGGGGCTACTCCTCTTCCAGTGTGATGCGGTCGATGCGGGCGGCCAGGTCGTGACCGCGCTCGTAGAACTGGAGGCTCTGGTTGTGGGCGAAGTAGCGGTCGCACCCGTGGTCGTTGATGAAGGCCATGCCGGCGCGGCTCACGGACAAGTCGGTCACCAGCATGAGCATCTCCTGGCCCTCGCCGAAGGCCTCTTCCACGAACTTGAATACGTTGTCCAAGGCGCCTGTCGCCGTATCGATGGCCGCATCCAGCTCGTCGAGTCGCTCGTTGAAGCGCTCGCGCAGCAGGTTGAATGTGGCGCCTTCGGGCGTATCGGCCCCCGTGCGCAGCACCTCGTCAAGAAGACTGATGGTTCGCTCGAAGGAGCGGTAGCGCTCGTCGGAAAGCAGGCTCGCGGCCCGTTCGGTGTCGCGGGTACGTGCCAGCTCGGTGGTCGTGGCGCGAATGAGCGCGCTCGCATCGGCGTCTTCGGCCACGCCTTCGGCGGCCAGGCGCTCCTTCAAATCGGCCAACACGCTATGAGCGAACGCCGCTGCTTTCTCTTCCATAACCGCTTCGCGTAAGCAGCTCACCGTGGCGTCCACGATAAGCCCCATGACGGCCACGCGCTCGTCGAAGGGCGCCGCCGCGGCCCGCTCGGCCAGGCCGGCATCGGCGCTGCCGTTCAAGATACGATCGATCTGATAGTCGCTGCGGTACTTCGTGAACAGGTCGTAGTACATGGCGAACCGCTTTGCGATCTCGCCGTTCTGCACGTACTGCTCCACGAGCAGCTCATCAACGGTGAGCCCCTGGGCCTCGTAGAGCTTGATCATCGCTGACAGATCGTCCCAGCCGCGGGCCGTCACGAACGACGCGCCGTCGGGGGTGGCTTCCACGGCGTAGAAGTGGGAGCGCTCGATGTCCAGGTAGGTGATGACCGCCGGATGCACCTCGGCCGACACGGCGAACTCGCGCCACACGTCGTAGTCGGGCTCAACCTCGATGCGCTTCAGGCGATCCCACGTGGCGATGTCGAAGTCGTGGGCCGTGCGGTTGTACTCGGGCGGGTTGCCGGCCGTCACGACGATCCAGCCGTCGGGCACGGCATGGCGGCCGAAGATCTTGTATTGCAGAAACTGCAGCATGGCCGGCGTGAGCGTCTCCGATACGCAGTTGATCTCGTCGAGGAACAGAATGCCCTCGCGGCGCCCCGTGGCCTCCATCGCCTCATAGACCGAGGCGATGATCTCGCTCATGGTGTATTCGGACACCTGGTATTCCACGCCGTCATAGGTTTTCGTCGCGATGAACGGCAGGCCCAGCGCGCTTTGGCGGGTATGGTGGGTCATGGAGTAGGACACGAATCCCACTTCCAGTTCTTGGGCGATCTGCTCCATGATGGCCGTCTTGCCGATGCCCGGCGCGCCCAGCAGGAACACCGGACGCTGGCGCTCGGGCGGCAGAAGATAGTTGCCGAACTCGTCTTTAGTGAAATAGGCGACCATGGCGTTTTTGATCTGCTGTTTTGCTTCGCGGATGTTCATAGTGGCTCCTCTTCTAGCACGAAGGTTTCATCCAGGATCACTTTCATGGCCCAGGGCGGCACGGGGGCCGAGGCTGCGGCATCGTCGGAATCGAGGAACACAAAGGCGGTTTCGTAGGCGGGGCGGCGCGCGGGGTAGGTGCCCTGACCGTCGGTGAAGTAGATGAGGCCGCCCAAATCGTTCAGCTCGCCGGTGGCCAGCGCTTCGTCCACGTAGGTGAACACGGGGCGGAAGTCGGTGCCGCCCAGGCCCTTGATGGTGGGGTTTTCCAGATAGTCTTCCAAATCGCGTAGGCAGGTGATGCGGGCCACGTCGGTAATGGCGGCATCGCACTGCACAATGAGGACGTTCATGCGCGAGAAGAAGCTCGTCTCGTCAGCCAGGATAGAATAGGTGCGCTCGATGAACTTGCGCACCAGGCCGTCTTTCGTGGAGGCCGAGGTGTCGATGGCGATAACGAAGTCGCGGATGCGCTTCTCTTCGGCAAATTCCACCGGTTCCACCAAGGGCAGGTTGCCGTAAAGCTCAAGCCCGTAGGTGTAGAAGACGTAGTCGAACTCGTCGTCGTTCACGCGGATCTGCTCGCCCATGCGGGCGAACTTGCGCAGGAAGGCCCGGTAATCGTGCTTTTCACGGGTCACTTTGCGCAGGTTCATGGCGAGGTTCGATCCCTCGATGCCCCACAGCTTCGCGTAGGCGTCCAGCTGGATGCCCATCTCCAGCGCCGCGTTTTCCCACTGCTCGCGGGAGCGGTCGAGCTGCACGGTGTCGGCGAAGCGCTCGCCAATGGCGCGGGCGGCGTTCTCGGGCGCGTCCTTTTGGGTGATGTCGGCGGCGTCCATCGCTCGGTGCGCCTTGTGGGAATAGGGAACGTCGGCGGCCTCATCGGGGATGTCCATGTCGGTGCCGGAAGTATCGGCCTTGGCGGCGGGAGCGCTCGTGCGGCCCTCGCCTTCGGTTGCCTCGCCCGTCTTGCCCGACGCTTCTTCTCCTTCGGCAATGATGACGGCATGCCAGGGGCGGTGGTCATCCACGTGGAAGCGAGCGCCGAGGCGGGCGAGCTCGTCGTCGGTTGCGCCGGCGGCGCGTCGATCGCGCAGGGCAGCGTAGACGCGCTCGGCAGTCATGAGGCCGGCCTCTTCGGCCATGCGCTCCAGCTCGGGACGCGAGGCTGCCGCTTGGGCCGTGCGCGTGGCGGGAAGATCGAGCTGGTCGATCACCGATTCCACCACCATGTCGCAGGCGATGTCCCATAGAAGGGGATCGACGCCAGCTCCGGGGTAAAGGTGCAGAAACACGTTGTGAAGCACCGTGTGCAGGTAGGCGCGAGAAGCTTCGGCCGGGTCGTTGGCGTAGGTGCGCGCCCAGGTGACGGGGTCGAACCGCAAATGCGCGCCATCGGTGGCGAGCGTAGCGCCGGGGATGGGCAGGGGCGCGAGTCGGGCAAAGGCTGCGCTCATGAAGCGCAGGTTTACCAAAAGCCCGTTGCGCACCAGGTCGAGAGCATCGAGGGCCAGCGCCTCCACCTCGTTTTTGCGCACGGCCCCTCCTTTCGCGGTTCGAGTGACAAACATTTCCTCATTTTTGGTCACAAAATCGACTTTTGAACCCTGATCGAGGGAAAGAGAAGATTGATTCTAATGCAATTCGATAAAATCAACGCCGCAAAGCGACCAGCTACCCCTTCCACGAGCGCCAATTCGTCGCAGAACAGTTCAAAAGTCGATTTTGTGACCAGAAAACAAGATTCTTTTGTCATTGTGCCTCTATGGGTCGTAGTGTAGCATGGGCTTTACGCAGGGTAAACGGCCTTCAGGTGTCAAAATTGGGAAGGTGCACAAAATTATGAACGGCAATACGGTGGTCTTTCGCGACGCAACTTCTTCTCTTGACGATCTCATTGCGCGGGTGCAAGAAAATCCGGTGCATTTGATGCTGGCCGACGTGACGATTGAGGAGCCGGGGCACCCCATCGAGGGGGAGAACTGGCGGCCCCAGCTGGCTCCCTACAAGCCCTGGGTGCACGATGCGGCCCTCGATGAAACCGAGGAGCTTGATGGCACCGACGGCGACCTGCTCATCGTGGGCGCGCTCGGCATGGGTATCTCCGATGAAGAGCGCATGGGCATTATCGGCAGTGCTGTGCGCGGGGAAGAGGGGGAGGGGCCAACTGCAAGCGCAGTCGGACAGGCCATCGGAGAGTCGGCTGCTGACACTGGCGCAGCAGCGGCGGCAGCGCCGGCGCGCAAGCTGTCGCCCCACGAGCTGTGGACCTTGGGGCAAACGCCGCGCTGGCATCCGAAAGAGGAAGCGAAGGATCCGTCTTGCGAAAATGCGGACGAAACTCAAGAGCGTGAAACATCGCAAAACCGTGAAACGCTTCTAACAACTCGTGAAACATCGCTATCCGACCGTGAAACATCGCAAAGTGAAGAGACGTACTTTGCTACCAACGTTCCCATAACGGTGCGACGCGACGGCGAGGGCTACGCGGTTTCCGCCGTGCACTTGGGAAAGCTCGCTGAGCACGGTCTTCAGGCCGACGGCTTGATCGTTGTGGTGCCGTCGTTTATCGACGATGTGCCCGTGGTGCGCATCGCCTCAGAGGCTTTCTCTCGACGCTTTACGAGTGGCGCCCAGGTTCGCTTGCTAGTGGTGCCTGACACTGTGGAAGTGGTGGGCTCCCAGGCGTTCAATGCCGTAAGTGCCGAAGTGGTGTACCTGGGCGCGGGCGTGCGCACGTACGACCCGTCCCCGCTGGACATGGCTCTGCCCAACCCTCGGCTCGAGGCGCGTCGCTACCTGGTGAGCCCTGCCAACAAATGCTATGCCATAAAGGAGGATTGTCTGCTCGAGCGTGCGGGAGGGGGGCGCAGCGAGAGGTCGGGCGCCGGCGATGCGCGCCTCTCCTCGAGCGAGGCGAGGGCCTCCTTCCGCCTCATCTTCGCCTCGGCACCTTATGCCGGGCATTTTGTGGTCCCTGATGGCGTGCGCGTCATGAGCGCCGCCGCCTTCGCGAAAGGATGCCCGCCGCCGCGCGTCATCGATGTGCCCGACTCGCTGGAGCGTGTGGACGGCTCGGTGAACCCCGAGACGCTTTGGCGGGCCAGTGACCCGGCGGCGCTTGCGCGCATTGTCGCGCGCTGCGGAGGTCGTGTCACTGATTTTCAAGCTGTGGAAAAGAACCAGTGCTGGTACGGGTTTGCAGAAGGAAACGACCCCGCAGAAAAGAAGGGCTTCGCGTGGGAGGACGGTGTTGCGAAGGAGCCCAGCGTCGCCGCGAAAGGCGGTTCGCGTGAGGCGCATCTGGTGGCGGGTCCTCCGGCCCCCGATTCCCCCTCGCGCCAGTTCTCGTCGGCGGCCCATGCCCGCATGAGAGGCGCGACGGCGGTGTCGGCTCGCGAGGCCGCGGCGAATGCGGCGAGCGCGATGGCGGCGCCGGTGTCTGCCGCTGATCGGCTGGCTCTGCCGCGGGAAGTGGGCGGCGCGCCCCTCGCGTACGTTGCCGAGCGCGCGCTCATCACTGCCCCGGCCACCCTTGTCATTCCCGATACGGTGCGCGAGGTGCGCGACGGCAACGCCTGCAAGGGCACGCGCAAGCTGATACTGCCCGAAGGGCTGCGCGTCATCGGCGCTCACTGCTTCTGCTCGCGCACGCTGGTCGGCCCCGTGCTCATTCCCGCGAGCGTCACCAGCATCGGCGAGGGCAGCTTCGAATACGCCATCGTGCGCCTGGCTGCGGCCGATGCGGTGGTGCATATCACTTCCGATCAGCTCATAAGCTGTTTTTTGGAAGACGCCGAGGATGGCATCCCCTTCGACTTCGCCCGCTACGATGACCAATTGCTGGTGGGGCGCGGCTTGCCTGATCATCTGGGAGCCCTGCTCCACCGCGTGGCGGCGCCTTTCCGCTTGGCGCCCGAGATGCGCGATCGCATTGTGGATGCCCTGCGCGAGCGTGCGGCGGAGGCCGTGCAGTATGTGGCGCGTGAGGGGGACATCGCCATGGTGCGCGCTCTGGCCGATGCCGGGTTCTTGAACGACGTCGAGCTGTTCGATCGCCAGATCGAGCGCTTGCGCGCCAGTAACCGCACCGACTGCGTGCTGTTCCTCATGAGCTGGCAGCACGACCGCGTCGGCGCCTCCCGCGCCGCCACTCCCAAGCGCGCCCGCGACCGCTTCGCGCTGTAGTTGTTGTGCGGGAGGCGAATCCATGGATCGCAAACTGTTGCAATACTTGGTGGAATACCTGGTTAAAGAGAGCGAGGCGCATGGGTGCGCTCTGCCGCCCGCGGCGGCTGATGTGGCCCATGACGACTTGGCAAGCGTCTCGGCCGATGAGCTGTGGCTTGCATTCCGATCACTCGTAAACGTGCGGCCTCCGTGGCCCGCGCCCGCGGAGTTCCTCGCGGCCCAGAACGAGCTGCTGCAGGGGCTCATTGCTGAGGCGGGTGTGGCGACCTTGGCCGATGCGACCCCGTCGCCGACCGATCCGCGCCTGCGCTTGTGGCGCGGCGATATCACTACCTTAGCTGTTGACGCCATCGTGAATGCCGCCAATTCCGGCATGACCGGCTGCTGGGCGCCGCTGCACTACTGCATCGACAACGCCATCCACACCTTCGCCGGCGTGCAATTGCGTGAGGCTTGTGCGAACCTCATGGCAGCTCAGGGGCACCCGGAGCCCACGGCCCAGGCCAAGGTGACTGACGCCTACAACCTGCCCGCGCGCTATGTCATCCATACGGTAGGGCCCATCGCCGACGGACGCCCCACCGACACGCACCGCCGCCAGCTGACCGAGTGCTACCAGGCCTGTCTTGATGCGGTGGCCGGCGCGGGGCTTGCTAGCATTGCCTTCTGCTGCATCTCCACGGGCGTGTTCGGCTTCCCCCAGGCTGAGGCGTCCTCCATCGCCGTCGCCACGGTGCGCCGCTGGCTCGACGAGCATCCCGATGCGTCCATGACGGTGGTGTTCAACGTCTTCTCCGAAACCGATGAGCACCTGTACCGCCCGTTGCTCGGACTGTAGGTGGCATCGTAACGCTATACTATCTTCACTCGAATCCGATGAAGAAGGGAGCGGCGATGTTGGAAGTGCGCGTGGCGCGGCCCAATGAGTTCGATGCGGTGCTCGCGTTCTACACGACGATGATCGACGAGATGCAGGGCACCGATTTCGACGTGCAATGGCAGCATGACGTGCATCCCTCGCCGACGTTCTTGCGCGAGTCGCTGGAGGCGGGCCAGGTGATCGTGGGGTTGCTGCCCGCAGAAGGGGTTGAAGTGGTCTCCGAAGGCAGCGAGTCCGAGCCCATCATTGCCTCGGCCATGGTGGTGAACCACGAGGGCGCCCCCGGCTACGACGCCGTTCCCTGGACCGTGGACGCGCCGCCCGAGCAGGTAGGTGTCCTGCATGTGGTAGCCACGCTGCCGGCCTTCCACGGCCGGGGCTTCGGTCGCCAGCTCGTGAAGGGTGCCGCCGATATCGCCCGTGCCCAGGGTCTGGTGGTTCTGCGCCTCGACACCTTCCCCCACAACGTGCGCGGCCGCGGCCTCTACGAGTCCTGCGGTTTCGGCGACCGAGGCGAGTGGCCCGTCCACTACCCGGCACTCGGCGACATCCAGGTCGCCATGTACGAGCTCGCACTGTAGCGTTCGCGAAAGGGATATCCGGCGGCTGTGTTCGTGCGAGCTGCCGTTTCAGTCGCGACCGCAAAACGACCGCAAAGCGACCGAAACGACCGCAAAACGACCGAAACGACCAAAACGAAGGCTGGCTCGCGATCCAAATTCGTGTCGTATAATGGCGGGCAAGTGATTTCTGCGGGAAGGCGGTGCGGCATGGGCGAGGCGGCCACGTTCGAGAACGGCATATACCGGCAGGGCCCGGCGCGCTTGTCGGATCTTTGCGGTGAGAAGGGGCTGGCCATCGGGAACAGCAACTTCGAGGCGGTCGTGCGAACCTCGGTGTTCGTCGACAAGTCGATGCTCATCGCCGACATCTTGAAATCGCGGGCGGCGGTCACGCTGTTCTGCCGTCCCCGGCGATTCGGCAAGTCGCTGAACCTCTCCATGCTGCAGCGCTTTTTCGAGATACCCGTGGGGGCGGACGCGGGCGCCGACTTCGCGCCGCTGTTTCAGGGCCTCGCCATCTGGGAGGCCGAGGATGGCCGCTTCCGGGAGCATCAGGGCGCCTACCCGGTGGTGCGTTTCGCGCTGAACGATGCCAAGCGACCGACCTGGGAGGAGACCCAGCGCGCTCTCGCATTCAACATCGTGGCGGAATACTTGCGTCACGACTACCTGGAGGAAAGCGCCTCTCTGTCGGAAAGGGAGCGCGCCCAATTTGCTGAGATCGCCGGAACGCCGCTGACAGCGAGCGATTTTTCAGCCTTCGGGCAAACGCTCAAGCTGCTCACGACGCTTCTGCATAAGCACTATGGGCGGCCGGTTGTCTTGCTCATCGACGAGTACGATGCGCCGGTGATGACGGCGTATTCCGGTGGGTTCTATAACGAGGCCGTCAGCTGGTTGAAGGGCTGGCTCACCGGCGCTTTGAAAGACAACCCCTCGCTCGCCTTCGCCGCCATGACCGGAGTACAGCGCATCTCCAAGGAGTCCATTTTCTCCGACCTGAACAACCTGAAGGTGGACACGCCGCTGAACGTCGCCTCCGACGAGCGATTCGGCTTCACCCAGGCCGAGGTGGAGGCGCTTGCCGACTATCTGGGGATGCCGGAGGGCGTCGCGGCGGCGCGGGAATGGTACGACGGCTACCGCTTCGGCAACGTCGATGTTTACAACCCTTGGAGTGCCTTGAACTACTTCGATGCGGGCTGTGTTGCCGATGTCTACTGGGGCAACACCTCCTCCAACGGCGTGCTCGGCGATATGGTGCGCGGCGCAGACGATGCCGTCATGGGGCGCCTCTGCCGGCTGATGGAGCCCGACGGGTCGATTGAGGCTCCCCTCGACACCCGCGTCGTGTTTCCCGACGTGGGGGTGCGCTCCGGCGCCCTGTGGTCGATGCTCTACCTGTCCGGCTACGTCACCACCAACGACACCGAGCTGCCCAACAATGTGGAAGAGCTTCGCCGTCTCCGCATACCCAACCGGGAGGTCGCGCAGCTCTATCGCGCCGAGATTGTCGACCGCTTCCGTACGGTTGCCGGCGGTCTCGACCGCCTCGCTGACCTGCATCGAGCCCTCGTGGAAGGGGATGCCGGGGCAATGACGGGGGAGTTGGAGGGAATCCTGCTGACTTCCGCGAGCTGCTACGACCTTGTCTCCGAGAACAGCTACCACATGCTCGTCGCCGGTCTTCTGTTCGGGGTGCGCGGCTACGGCAACCCCCTGTGCAACCGCGAGCGCGGTCGCGGTCGCTTTGACGTGCAACTCGTCCCCAATGACCCGGTCCGCGACCCGCTCATAACGGTGGAGTTGAAGTTCGCGGGCGGTGCGGACGCCTCGCCTGAGACCCTCGACAAGCTCGCCGAGGAGGCGCTCGCTCAAATCGCCTCCCGCTCCTACGATGCGGCTCCCGGCCCGGCTGGCGCCCTGCGATGGGGCCTTGCCTTCTCTGGCAAATCGGTGGGCGCGGTCTCGGTGCGGGTGAAGTAGCGCGTCTATTGAGTAATTTTGCTCAATACGCTGAGTAAAATTGCTCAACACAAAACCCCAACGCGCAACAGGCGTGTGACAGTTCGGCGCAGGCGGGGTTGTTGCGCGGCGCTTGCGGCGGCCGTCTTTCTAAAATAGGAAGAAACCCTGATTAGAAAGAGGCGATCTATGGCGGTGAGCGCAGCAGATACGGCTTCGAGAGCGAAAGCGCCTTCCACGCCTCCTGCCGATCACGCCCTGCACGGCCGGGCATTGGCGCTCGTGTTCTTCGGACTTCTGCTCGCCATGTTCATCAGCTCGCTTTCTGAGACCATCGCTTCCACGGCGCTTCCTACCATTGTGGGCGACCTGAACGGCGTAGAGATCATGCAGTGGGTCTCTACTGCCTACATCCTGTCGTCGACGTTGGTCATGCCCATCTACGGCAAGCTGGGCGATCTTATCGGCCGCAAGCGTCTGCTCATGGCGGCGCTCACGCTGTATGCGGCGGGCAAGGTGGTGTGCGGCCTGGCCGTGAACATGGAGATGCTCATCAGTGGCCGCCTCGTCTCCGGCCTCGGGGGCGGCGGCCTCATCATCTTGTCCCAGGCGACGCTCTCCGACGTGGTGCCGCCGCGCAAGCTCGGCACCTACATGGGCGTCATCGGCGCCGTGTTCGCCGTATCGAATGTGCTGGGGCCGCTGCTCGGCGGCTGGTTCGTCCAGGTGACGGGCTGGCGCTGGATCTTCTGGTTCACCGTGCCTGTGGCCCTGCTTGCCGTGGTGGTACTCGGACTCACGCTGCCCCGCGACGCCCGCGCCCTCGGAAAGCACCCCGTCGATTGGCCTGGCTTGATGGCCATGACCGTGGCTGTGACCTCGCTCGTGCTCGCCATGGCTTGGGGCGGCACGCTCATTCCCTGGGGAAGCCTGCCGTTTATGGGCCTTGTCGCCCTAGCTGTGGCCGCCGCTGTGGTCTTCGTGCTGCTGGAGCGCCGCGCTGCCGAGCCTATCATCCCCATGGGGCTTTTCCGCAACCGCAACTTCGTGCTGTGCTCGGTGACGGGGCTTTTCCTGAACATCAGCTTCATGGGGGCGCTCAACTATCTGCCCACCTACTTCCAAATCGTGGACGACCTCTCGCCCGAAGTGGCCGGTCTCGTGTGCACGGCCACCAGCGTGGGCATCCTCATCACTTCCACGGCCACTGGCTGGGTGGCGTCGAAGACGGGGCGCTACAAGGGGATGCTCGTGGCCATGTGCGTCGTGAGCACGGTGGGTCTGTTCCTGCTGTCGCGCATGCAGGTGCACGAGGCGTTGTGGGTGCCAGTGCTTTACCTGTTCGTGCTCGGCTTCGGCATGGGGCTCGGCATGCAGTTGCTCGTGCTCGTGGTGCAAAACGAGTTTCCCCACGCCATGGTGGGCACCGCCACGGCGGCGAACAACTTCTTCCGGCAGATCGGCGCCTCGGTGGGCACGGCGCTCGTGGGCGCGCTGTTCACCATGCGCCTTACGGCCGACGTGGCCGGCAAGCTCACCCATGTGGACAACCTGTCGCTCGCCACGCTGACGCCGCAAATCGTGGATAAACTGCCCGCATCGGCCCAGTCGGTCATTGCCGCCGGCTACTCCGACGCGCTGTTGCCGCTGTTCCTCTGGTTCGTGCCGCTCATGCTCGCCTGTCTCGTGATGATGCTCCTTTTGAAGCGCCATCCCCTCGCTACCACCATCAACCATGGCGGCGCGGGGAAGTAGGGGAACCTCTCGGCGACCGCATTTTGTTTGTAGCCGCAAATCGACGGTTGTTATGTCAAGATCGTCGATTTGCGGCTACAAAGTGGGCAAAATCGCCTATTTGGAACGAAATGGTGTCACGAAGCGACGCTTCTTACGGAAAAACCGCCAATTTGAGGCTAGAAAAGCGGGTGCGGGTGAGGGGGCTTACCCGCAGGCCTCGGGGTCGAGGCGGTAGCCGATGCCCCAGACGGTTTCTATGATGCGGGGCTCGGTGGGATCGTCCTCGATTTTGGCCCGCAGCTTCTTGATGAATACGGTGATGGAGCTCGTCTCGCCGACGAACTCCGGGCCCCACGCCGCTTCCACGAGTTGCTCGCGGGAGAGCACGGTGCCGGGGCTTGCGGCCAAGGTCGCCAGGATTTTGAACTCCTTTGGGGTCAGCGGCACGTGCTCGCCGCCCAAGGTGGCGCGGTGCTGGGCCATGTCCAGGGAAAGGCGCCCCACGGTGATGGTGCCCGTGGACGGCATAGCGGCGGTTGGGCGCATGGCGGCGCGGCGCAGGTGGGCTTCGATGTGCATCATCAGCTCGCGCGGGTCGAAGGGCTTCACCATGTAGTCGTCGCCCCCGGCCGCGAATCCGACGCCCTTGTCCACGATGTCCCCTTTGGCCGATAGGAAGATGACCGGTACGGTGACGCCCCGGGCGCGCAGTTCGCGGCAGGCGGTGAAGCCGTCCATCTTCGGCATCATGACGTCCATGATGATGAGGTCGGGCGCCTCGCGGGCGACGGCGTCCAGCGCATCGGCGCCGTTGTCGGCGTAAGCGAATTGCCAATCGGCACCCTCCACCATGTCGCGTACCACCCGGGCAATGCGCGGCTCATCGTCCACGAGCAGAATCTTCGCCATCGTCGTCCTCCTTCGCGGTTGTCAGCGGCTCGGCCTTCGGCGCTGCGGGTCACCCTGCGGCTTTACGCTTCCTCGTCCTCTTCCTCAATGACGGGCACATAGGGGATGCGCACGGTGAACGTGCTGCCCTCCTTCACCCGGCTTTCCACGGTCACGGTGCCGCCATGCAGCTCGGTGAGGTCGCGCACTACGGCAAGCCCCAGCCCCGTGCCCCGGTAGCGGCGGTTGGCCGATTGCCCGGCCTGCTTGTACAGCTCGAAGATTTGGTCCAACTCTTCGGGCGCGATGCCCATGCCGTCGTCGGCGACGCGCATGACGATCCAGCCGGCTGCGGCATCTTCGCCATCGGGGGCATTGGTGTCCGCCTTTTCGCTCTCACTGTGGGAGTCGGCCTTCCCGTCCTCGAACCCAATCGTCAGGCGCACGAACCCACCTCGATGGGTGTACTTGATAGCATTGTTCACCAGGTTCTCCAGAATGCGCCGCAGCTTCTCCCAGTCGGCCATGCTCAAGGGCACATTCGGCGCCACCGAGCAGGTGAGTCGCACGTCCTTGCCTTCCGCGATAGGGGCCAGCGCCTTGCGCACGAACTGGGCCAAATCGACGAAATCCACCGGTTCGGGCAAGAGCTCGTCCTTCTTGGCGGCGTGCTTGGAAATGACGAGGATGTTGTTCACCATGTTCAGCAACAGCGTGGCGTTCGACTCGATTTCACCCACAGCCTCACGGGTTTTCGGTGCCAGGCTGTTGTCCGCGTTCAGGATGCGCGCGTAGGCCAAAATGCTGGTGAGCGGCGTGCGCAGCTCGTGGCTGACGATGGCGAAGAACTCGTTCTTGTAGGCCACCTCATCACCCAGCCGATCGAGTGCTACCTTCAGCTCGCGCTTCTGGTAGTTCAGCATGTCGTTGAGCACCATGAGGTCGTCGGTCTTGGAACGCACCTGGCCCTCCAGATCAGCATAAAGCGCCTCCAGGTCGCGGGCCATGCGGTCGAACTCGCCGGTGAGCTCCGCCAGCTCGTCGCGGGGCCGCTCGCCGGGGTCGGGCACCGTGAGGGTGTAGTTGAAGTCGCCCTTGCCCACGGCGCCCGCCGCACTTCGCAGCTCGTCGATGGGCTGCAGCACCAGCCGGCTTGTCACGAAGTACAGCCCGATGAAGGCCGCTACCATCATGAACAGCACCATGATCGCCTGCTGCATCATGCTATCTTGAATGCCGGCGGCGTAAATGCCCATGGGCTCGGTGATGGACATGGCGCCGCCCACTTGGCCCACCTGCATGCCCTCCTTGGGGTAGCCGTACTGATCCAGCTCGCCGACGGGGTCGCCGTGACATTCTAGGCACGACTCGGTCACGTACAACGGCTCCGTATAGCGGAACACCCGCGTGCCGTCGCCGGCGTCCACGACGCGCCAGAATGCCTTGCGGTCGGGGTCGGCGTTGAAGGCGGCCAGGGCCTCCTGCTCGAAGGCGTCCGGCGCGTTGGCAGCCTGACGCGGCGTGTCATTCGTGAAGCGGATGGAGTAGTCGGTTTCACTGGTGAACAGCATGGAGATAGACTTCGCCGCCACCACGCACACGAGGTGCTTCGTACGGAAAGTGCCGTCCTCGGCACGGTTGATGACTTCCTGGTTCATATCGACGAAGTCCCACGCCGCGCGCATTTCGGCGGCGAGCACCTCGGCTTTTTCGCGTGCCTCGTTCTCGGCCTGAGCGTTTTGAAGCGATAGGTTCCATAGAATGTCAACGGCCATGAGCGCAACCATAATGACGCCGATGGAAACGGCGATCTTGAAGCGTATGCCATAGCGGAACGGGCGCCCCGGGTGATCGGTCGACATGGTGTCCCCTCCTCGTCAATCTTCATATTATGCCCGATGGAGCTGCATGCAGGAGACTTCGGTGGGGAAGGTAATTCTTTTTTAATATTTGCCCCGAAGTCTTAATGAAAAGTTCCGCTGGCCGCCATTGAAGTGACGTTGAGTCAACGGCAGAATAATAGCCAGCGAGTGCGAGGGTTTCGGCCGAGGAGGGCCGCCCGATACGACAGCAAGGCGGTAGGAGATCCGCCGAGAGCGGGGGTTCAAACGTCTTTTCGCCGCAGCTCGCGAGAAAATCCTATCTGAGGGAGGAGAGTTCTATGACGAAGAACAGCGAACGCGCCATTGACGCCAAGCTCACCCGTCGCGCCTTCGTGGGCGCTGCCGCGGCTACGGCTGCTGTGGGCCTGGCCGGATGCGCCCCGGCGGCCACCGACGAGGCACCGGCCAAGGACGAGGACCTGCCCGTCACGGGGGAGGATCCCTATGCAAATGCGGAGATCTTCTACTCTACGTGCCCGCCGGAGTGCCAGCATCACAACCTCAAGGGCTATGTGGTGGACGGCAAGCTTGTGAAGGTGGAGTCTTCCGAGTTGAACGACTGCGCCGCCTGCGCTCGCGGCATCGCTCGTGGCTTTATGTGCAACGATCCCAATCGACTGACGGTGCCGCTTTTGCGCGACGGCGATAAGGGTTCGGGTAAGTTCAAGGAGATCACTTGGGATGAGGCCTTCGACCTTATCCAGCAGAAGCTCGATGAGGCCATTGCCACCGATGGCAACCAGTCGATTTGCTACGCAACTGGCTCGGGCAACTTCGGGGCCATGCACGGCCCGGTGGCGAATGCCTTCTTTGCGCATCTCGGGGGCGCCACTACGACGGTAGGCAAGCTTTGCTGTGCCGGCGTGTACGAGTCTGTTGTGTACATTTACGGCAAGCGCTTTCTGGACTGCCGTAACCAGATTGAGAACAGCACCTATTGCATTATTTGGGGCAACAATCCCGCCATCACCAAGCAGGGCTACTTCCAGCGTTTCGAGAAAGTGGTGGAAAACGGTGGCAAGCTCGTGGTGATCGATCCTATCTATACCGAGTCGGCCGCTAAGGCTACCGACTGGATCGCTCCCTGGCCCGGCACCGATGCAGCCTTGGGGCTTGCGATGCTGAAGACCATCGTGGACGAGAAGCTCTATGATGAGGAGTTCCTGCTGGCTCACACCTGCGCCCCGTGTCTGGTGGACAAGGCCACGGGAGAGCCAGTGATGGAAGATCCTGAGGATCCGGCCTCCTTTGTGGTGCTCGATACCGCCACGGGCAATGTGGTGCGCCATGATGCCGCAAACATCACGGCTGCCCTCACTTTGGAGGGAACGCCCCAGGCCGAGCAGTACAACACTGAGTTCGAGCTTATCTATGCCAACGCCGCTCCCTGGACAGTTGAGGCTGCCGAGGCCGAGTGCGGAGTGCCTGCGGCCGACATCCAGCGTATCGCTCGCGAGTACGCGACCGCCGAGCATGCCATGATCGTTCACAACATGGGCGGATTCATGCGTACCGAGAATGGTACCTACGCCGTGGCCGTTGGTGCCTACTTGGCAGCGTTCTGCGGACAGATCGGCCATGAGGGTGAGGGCTATTCGGATGCGGGTGGTGTGTGCGAAGTGAAGACCGGTGCGCCGATCGAGGTTCCCAACTTACTCGAGAAGATGCCCACCATCCCGTGCTTTAAGTTTGGTGAGTCCATTCTGAACGAAGACCCCTGCAAGGTGAACGTGTTCTGGTCCATGACCGGCAGCCCCATGACCCAGTGGCCCAATACCAACATGGTGCGCAAGGCTCTAGAAAAGATCCCCTTCGTCATTACCGTCGATGAGTACCTGACCTCTACCGCCCTCTACTCCGATTTGGTTCTGCCCTGCGCAGGCATCTTCGAGGTGGACGGCGTGCTGGCCCAGAACCGCTCCCATTGGATTCAGCTGATGGAGAAGGCGGTGGATGCGCCCGGCGAGGCCAAGAGCGATTTGGAGATATTCACTGAGCTCGCTCGCCGTTACGACTTCGGCGATGCCTTCGATGTGCCCATGGAGACGCTCATCAGCAACGTTATTGAACCGGCAGGCATCACCTATGAGGAGCTGAAGGAGAAAAAGGCCATCGACGTGGTAGGTCCCGACTACATTCCCTACAAAGACGGTAAATTCCTTACACCTTCCGAAAAAGCCGAGTTCTGGGTACGCTCCTGGAAGGAGGAGGGCTTCGACCCCATTGCCTCCTACGCGCGTGCTGAAGAGGACGCTCGCAACGACAATGAACTGGCTCGCAAGTATCCGCTCTTCAGCGTTCAGCAGAAGACCTATCGCAGTGTGCATTCCACCTTCAACAATCTCGAATGGATGGACGAGGTATGCGATCAAAAGCCCGTGGTTCTTATGAATGTCGCTGATGCCGAGACACGAGGTATCCAGGATGGCGATGCGGTGGTTGTGTTCAACGATCGTGGCGAGCATCACGGCGTTGCTCTCGTCAACGACCTTATCAAGCCTGGGGTAGTAGGGCTGCAGAACGGCTGGTGGGAGCAGCAGGGCGGCTCGTCCAGTTATGTGACCAACGATAAGTGGAGGACTCTCGGTGGTACCCACTGCTGCAATCAGACTCTCGTTGACGTGAAGAAGGAGGCGTAAGACCATGGCTATCGGATTTTGGATGAACAATAAGAACTGCTACGGCTGCAAGACCTGCTCCATCGCCTGCAAGAGCGAGAAGCAGTTGGATAAGGGTGTGCTGCTGCGGCATGTGACGGCAATTCGTCAGGATGATCCGCGAGCTTTTGCTTACCTCTCTATGGCCTGTAACCATTGCGAAGAGCCTGCCTGTATGGCGAACTGCCCGGTAGGGGCCTACAGCAAGTTGGAAGATGGTACGGTGATTCAGGACCACTCCGTTTGCATCGGCTGCAAGACCTGCATCTCCGCTTGCCCTTACGGCGCGCCCAGCTACGACGAGGCGACGAGCACTACGTTCAAGTGCGATGGCTGCTACGATCGGCGTCAACGCGGCGAGCTGCCCGCGTGCGTGGTTGCCTGCCCCGGCGCAAATCTGGCTCTCGATGATATGGAGTCTCTGCAGAGCACGTATACGGCCGATATCGTGTCCGACGAGAACTCCGGCACCAAGCCCAACTTCGTCATCACGGTGGATGCGGCCCTGGCTGAAGAGCCCGACGACACCGTGGTCGAGAACCGCACGGCGTAATTTCCCTTAGGGCGCCCTCGTCCGCGAGGACGCAAGAACGGCACGAAGCGCTCCCTCCCCTCCGCTTCGTGCCGTCCCCTTTTGGAAGGAGGACGAGCATTGTTTTCCCTAGCCTGGAAGAACATCACCCGACGTTTGGGCGGATCCCTCATGACCGCTCTTATCGCCTTCATTGCCGTTTTTGTATTGGCCACCTCTCTGGCTGTCGTGGCGTCGCTTGAAAATGGACTAAGGCTCTCGCGGGAGCGACTCGGAGCCGACATCATGGTCCTTCCCGCAGGGGCATCTGGCAATGCGTCAGAGGTGCTCTTTTGCGCCGAGCCAGTCAACGTGTACTTGCCGGCTGATGTCGAGCGAACCGTGGCCGGAATCGACGGTGTGGAACAGGCGACACCCCAGTTCTTCACGCAAACGGTCAACCAGAGCTGTTGCTCGGTGATCGGGGTGACGCGCGTGGTGGGCATTGATATGAAAACGGATTTCATCGTAGGCCCCTGGCTGGTCGGTGGGACACTTGAAGGGGGGGCGCTGCCTCCGGATGGCATTATCTTGGGAGCTGCGGCGCCACCTATCGAAGGCGGGCAAGCATCCATTCTCGGGTCGGTGTTTTACTGTGTGGGCACCCTTGAGCCAACGGGATCGAGCGTCGACGAGACCATCTTCATGGATGTGAATGCTGCGCGAACCATTGCGGCTGAAAGTCCATATCTTGAGAGCGTCTGGCTTAACGTCGATCCCTTCGATGCCATCTCGTGCGTTATGGTGAAGGTGAAAGAGGGAGCACAGCCCTCGGCGGTGGCAGCTGCCATTATCGAGCAGGTGCCAGGAGCTGCGGCGGTATGCACTTCCGATCTTATTGCCGGTGTAACATCCCAGCTGGTCGTGTTGGAATCGATGACCCTTGCGTTTCTGGCGGCTATCATGCTTTTGGCGGCTCTGGCGTTGGCGGGGCGGTTCTCGTCGCTCGTGTCGAGTCGTATGGGCGAGCTCGGCCTGCTGAGGACGATGGGAGTTGGCCGCCTTAAGGTTGCTTTGAGCTTCGTGGTCGAGGTGGGGATTGTCACAATGGTCGCGGCAGCGATAGCGACGGTCTGTGCATGCTTGGCATCATCGGCCATTATCGGACAGCTCCATACCTCGTTCGATTTGCCGGGAGCCCTGCTGGCTCCCTCGGCTTACGGGTGGGTTGTCTGCGCGGCTCTTCTGTTCGCGGTGCTCCTCAGTTTGGTGGCGCTCGTTCAGCCCATGATCACCCTGATGCGTCAGGATCCCCAGGAAACGCTTGCCAAAGGAGGGTTGTGATGGAACCGTTGTTAGAGCTTTCCGATGTCGTAAAGGAATTCTCCTCCCACCCCCCGGTGCGTCCGCTCGATGGTCTGAGCATGGTTGTACCACCCTCGACGATGATTGCGGTTACGGGCGTCTCTGGCAAAGGGAAATCGACTCTGCTCAATGTGATGGGCGGCCTGCTGCGCCCCGAAGCTGGATGTGTGCGGTATCGGAAGGTCGACCTGACACAGGCGACGGCCGCGCAGCTCGATGCCATTCATCGGCATGGCATTGGCTTCGTTTTCCAGACGCCCTATTTGTTCCAGGCGCTAACGGCCTATGAGAATTTAGAGCTGGCGCTGCGGGCCTCTGGTGAGAAAGTGGTGCGAGACCGCATTTTCGAGATGTTGGAGAAACTGGGCCTTGACGAACGGGCCGAGCATCTTCCCTCGGCTCTATCCGCTGGGCAGAAGCGCCGATTGGTGCTCGGTCGCGCGCTCCTCTCCTGCCACGATGTACTGTTGGCGGACGAGCCGACGAATGACTTAGATGCGGAATGGTCAGAGTGCGTCTTCGAGCTGCTGCGCGGCTTCTGTGCCGATGAGGAACGATCGGTGGTTCTGGTGACCCATGATCGCTCCTATGCCGCTCGGGCTGACAGCATGTATCTTCTGGAAGGAGGAAAGCTTAGGGAGGTGGCGGAGCAATGATCACGCGCAGGAACTTTGTGGTGCTGGCCGGTATTGGAGCCATGGGGCTGCTAAACACGGCAGGTTGCGCCGCGCCAGCCGAGGAGCCGCCGAGAGATGTATCGGGAGAGAAGGAGCCGCTGGAAGAACCTTCGCCAATTCCCCAAAAGGAGCCGGTTGCTTCCAGCGAGCCGTTTTCGGGGGAGATTATCCCCGGGATGCTGTGCGTTGCGGAGTACGCGACAAACACTCTTGCGGTTGTCGACGCGAGGGCTGGAGAAGTGGCTGGCCGTATTCCCGTCGGCCGCAATCCGGCTTCGGTTCTTGCCGTGGGAGATGCCGTTTTCGTGGGGTGTACCGGCGCTGGTGAGGTGACCGCGGTTCCGATGGCGAGCCCGACTGCCGCGGCCCCCATTCCCGTGGGGCATCAGATTCTTGGGCTGTGCCGTGATGAGGCTCGGGGACTTATCTATGCCGGCGACTACTTTGCCAACAGCGTTCATGTAATCGACGTGGCGCTGCAATCGCTTGTGGGCACGATGGAGCTTAGCGCATTGGGATTCAGCGGCCGCACCGATCCGCCCCCTTGCTGCACCTTTGAACCGGGGGCGGGTCGCCGTACCGTGGCGCTGGCGTTGGCTCCCGAGGGGGATTTGCTGTACTGCGCCAACTACGGCACCTTCGACGTGGCCCGCGTCGACCTTGCGACGGGCGAGGAAATCGAGGCCTTCGACGGGGTTGTGGGCCCGCGCCAGATCCTCGTGTCCGCCGATGGAGCGCAGCTGCTTCTGGCCGGCGTGGGAGGGGAGGGCGAGCAGCAGGTGAGCGACCTGTATGTGCTCGACCGCTCCTCGGGCAAACGCGTGCAGGAGGTGCCGGTGGGCCAGTCTGTCGCCGGCGTGGCTCAGGCCTCTGACGGCTCGGCGGTATGGGCCATTGCCCGCGACGATGGGGAGTTGGTGGCCTTCGACGCCGACTGGAACGAGACGGGGCGTCTGTCTTTGGGCGTGGGCATCGATACGCTCGTACTTGCTCCCGACGAGAAGACGCTGCTGGTTGGCAACAGCATCGGCGGCCAAGTGCACGTGGTGGATGCGCCGTCGCTGGCGCTGCTGAATACGATTGAAGGATTGGCGAGTCCCAAGGGCATCGCCGTCATCGCTTGAAAGGGGAACTCATGAAGAACTTGCAACTGCTGGCGCCCATCGCGGCGCTTATCTGCGCCGCCATAGTGTGCGGAGCCGTGCTTCTGTGGGCGCCGGTGTGCTCGGGCACGCTTGAACTGGCTAACGGCAACATGGTGCCCATGCGCTGCACCTATACGGCGAAGGTCGAGCTGCTGCTTGCCCTTATCCTGGCTGCCGTGGCGGTGGTGGCGCTCGTGACGAAGCGGCCCATGACCGTGGCGCTGGTGCTGCTGTCGCTCGCCATCGTGCTGCTCACTTTCGACACGCCACTCTCCATCGGCGTCTGCAAGAGCGCCGACATGGCCTGCCAGAGCACGGCGCTGTGGCTGCGCATCGCCGGCGGCATCTCCGCTGTGTCCACCCTCGCCGGCGCCCTGCTCAACCCCGACCGCAAACGCGTCACGGAGTAGGGCACCTTTCTCGCGAACGCATGCGAGACTGACTCCCTTCTCCGGGGAATCTGGAAAATGTGCTTATCTGGATCGCGATTTGGAAAAGGTGTCATGGTGGGTCGATGGACTTGGAAAATGTGCTTTTTCGAATTCTAGAAACACTGTATCTGACCTGGTAAAACTCGAATAATACCAGGTCAGACCCTCATCCAAAAAAGCACATTTTCCAACCTTCGCAGACAATGGAGAAATTGATCTGGCTATGTTTTCGTGCTAGTATCTATATCACTATAGCGATATAGATAGGATGACTACTATGACCGAAGTGCTGCGCTTGTACCATGGGTCGCCAATTCGAGTGAAGCGCCCCCTTTTTGGCGTGGGCAATCCCTACAACGACTACGGTTTGGGCTTCTATTGCACGGAGTCGTTCGAGCTTGCCTGCGAATGGGCCTGCCCGAAGGCAAAGGATGGGTTTGCGAACGTCTATGACCTTGAGCTCGCGGGCTTGCGCGTGGTGGATCTGGACGCCGAGCCTTACGGTACCATCGAATGGCTCGCGGTGCTTTTCGCCAATCGACAGTTCGACGTTCCGACGAGTCTTATGGAGGCCGCTAAGTCCTACGTGGCGGCCCGATACCCGTCGGAGTTGGGCGAAGCGGACGTGGTCGTGGGCTACCGTGCTGACGATTCCTACTTTTCTTTTGCCCGGGCATTTCTGGAGAATCGCATTAGTCTCGCACAGCTTGAGCGCGCGATGAAGCTTGGTGGGCTGGGACGTCAGGTGGTTGCGGTGAGTGAGGCAGCCTTCGGGGCGCTCAGGTTCGTAGGAGCCGAGCCCGCGTCAGCATCGCTCTGGCATGAGAAGCGTATGAGACGAGATGAGAAGGCGCGCCAGGACTTCGACCGCATCCTGCACAAGGAGCCCTTTGACCCCAACGGCGTATACATGCTCGACTTGATGAGGGAGGGGTAGGCCATGGGGGAGTATCGATACGCCGTCGTCGAGCTGCCGCCTTCGCCTTATGCTCACGATCTGCAAGAAGTGCTGGCATTCGTTTTCGATATCGGGGTGAACTTGGCCGGGTGCACGGGCGAGCAGGTGGCCCAGGCGTTCATGGCGTCAGGTTTGGCCGAGGAGTTTGAAAAGCAGAATCCGGTGTACGTGGCGGGCAAGTCGTCCTATGACTTACTGCGCATCATGGTGCCTTTGCTCCCGTGCGATGAGGTGCCCGCGCCGTGTCTTCGCTATGACCGGACGCCGGATTTCTGGGTCGGGTGGGTGCTTGCGCATTACCAGATGGTCACGGGTTGCTCCTACCGATCCATCTTCGCGACTGCCACCTACGACGAGATTCGCTCCATGTATTGGCCGCTGCACGAGGCACCTGAAAGCAAGTTTGTCGCCATCTTCGACGAGATGCGCACCGAGCGCGCGAAGGCCACCAACCTGCGGACTTTGCGGGAAGCAGCCGGCCTTTCCCAGTCGCAGCTGGCAAAGGCATCAGGGGTAGGCGTGCGCTCCATCCAGCTGTACGAGCAGCGGCAGAAGGACATCAACAAGGCCCAGGGCATAGCCCTCTACCGCCTGTCCCGCGCCTTGCGCTGCACCATGGAACAGCTGCTGGAGCGATAGAAGGGGCACGCGCCCTGCAGTTTATCTCGATTCTGAACGCACTGCGTTCAGAATCGTGCCTGCTTTTATCGTCCCTCGGGTTCGAAGCTTTCTACGAGGGCGATGAGCTCTTGACGCTTGTGGATGTCCAGCTTGACGTAGATGCGCTTGGAATGGGTGCGCACCGTGTTCTCGGAGACGAACAGCAGCTCGGCGATGTGGGCCACGGTGTTGCCGCGGGCGATGAGCTCGGCCACCTCCGCCTCGCGGGCCGATAGGCCGTAGAACTCGCGCACTGCCGCCATCTGCTTCGAGAAACGGTCGCGAAAGGCAGCGCCATCTCGGGTAGCTGCAGTGCTACCGGACGATGCGCTATGAGGCGCTCCCTGCGCGCGATCTCCGCTTTCGGCTTGCGTGCCGACGGTGTCGGCAGCGCAGAGGAGGGGATCCGCGATTGCGGCATCCTTTCCTTCGACACCTTCTTCAGAAACAGATGCTGATGCTTCCGAGGCGGCGGATGGTGCGTCGGTCATGGCGGCTGCGCTGTCGGCACGGGCGATCACGCGGCTTGCGGACCCTTTCTTCCCGCCGCGCTGGAGGGCCAACAGCTCGATCTCGTTGATGTCGGTGCCGGCCAGCACGCGGCGGAAGCCTCCCTGGCCGATGAAGTACATGATGCCGAGAAGGTACAGCGCCGCAATCGTCACCAGGGCAAGGGGCGGCAGGCCGCCCAGGGCTCCGCCGGCCGCAGTAGCCCCGCCGGCCGCTGCACCCCCGGCGCTCCCTGCGACTAGCCCTTCCAGCACCGATCCGCCGAGAAATCCCACATCGTGCAGACCGTACATGATGCCGCCGAACACGCCGTAGATGAACACCGGGTTGATGCCGCCGTCCCGAGACACCTGGGCGCACTGGATCATCATGAGCACGATGGCCACCGACCACAGCGCGTACAGCCCGGCCGCGAGCCCTTCCGCATAGCTGTCTCCCAAAAGCGGCAGCAGTAAAAAGCCGGTCGTCACCACGGGGAAGAACACCCGGTAGCTCGTGGCCACGTTGATGCGCAGGCTCTTGGTAGCCCACACGGCCAGAAGCGCCACGGCCGCCACCAGCATCGCCCCCATGGAAAGGGCGTTCACGAGCGTGCCCACCTCCGGGTCGCCAATGGCGAGCGAGCGCATGACGCCGGTGCAGAACCCCAACGTGCCAAGAGAAAGCGCCGGTCGCCAGACGGTGGCGAGTACGTGGCGGTACGTGCGCCGATGCTCGCGGGGTACGTCCTCGAACATGGGCTGGTCAAGATCGATGGAGCGACTCTTCAGCACGGCGGCCAGTCCGAACAGGGGCAGAAAGACGCAAGGGATGAGGTAGGCCGTCACCGCTACGGGGATAAGGTAGAGCGCGAAGTACAGCACGGCCGCCCATGCCGTGCCGGCGATAAGGTTGCCCATACCCTCGCGCGCGTCCTGGCTGGCGAAGAGGCGCTGCCACAGCATATAGAATCCGGCCGACCCCACGCCGAGCAGCGCGCCGCCGATGCAGACGAGCGGCACGGTGGCACCGCGCAGGTACATGGCTGCGATAAGCAAGCACCAGCCGCCCATGTAGGGTACCGTCACCGCCTTCACCATGAATCGTCGCGTCTCGGCGGGGAAGAACCACGTGCCGGCGGCGCTCGCCAGAAACGTGGCGGTGAAGGCCACGGACTCGGCGGCGAAGAACCACAGCATGACATCGGCGGTTTGGAAAGCGAGCGGCAGAAACGGGAACACGCCGCCCCACACGCTGGCGGCGTTGATGGCGAGGAAGAGCCCGTAGCCGAGCGAGGCCACGTTCGGCCGCAGAAGCCCTAAAACGGTTTGGAAATTCATCGCGCGCACCCCCTCCCGACGTTGCCGCTGTGCGGTAATCCGTGGTGAACAGTATAGCGTGGCCACGAGTTTCCGTCTTGGCGAAATGGAAAAAGGGTGATAGAGTGATCGCCTGTGAACTGGGGAAATGCGAAAATCACACGGAGTATGTGACACGCTCGCTGCGGCAGGGGGCCTATGATGCGGCCCGTCGGGAGCGACGGTGAACGCCACCGCGACCGACGCGAAGCGCCGCCTTCCACGGCGCCGCGGGCCCGATCCTTACGGAAGAGGGGCGGGCCGCAGAAGAGAAGAGATTCGCAAGAGGAAAGGGAGGGTACCATGACGAACTCCGAGAAGACCGCTCTGTCTCGCCGCACGTTCGTGAAGGGATCCGCACTGGCCGGCCTTGGGGCCGCCGCCGTAGGCACCACGTCTCTGTTCGGCTGCGCGCCGCAGGGCACCGGCTCCGGAGACGCCGAGCTCGCCGAAACCGGCGACACCGCACCGGTCGACGAGAAGATCTGCTGGACGCATTGCCATGTGAACTGCGGCGGCGCTTGCGTGCTGCAGTGCCATGTGGTTGACGACGAGATCACCTACGTGGAATCTGACAATACCGGCGACGCTTCCTTCGGTGGTTTCCAGGCTCGCGCTTGCCTGCGCGGCCGTTCCATCCGCCGCTGGATCAACGGCGAGGATCGCCTGAACTATCCCATGAAGCGCGTGGAGGGCTCCAAGCGCGGCGAGGGCAAGTACGAGCAGATCAGCTGGGACGAGGCTCTGGATACCATCGCCTCCGAGTTCAAGCGCATCACCGAGGCTTACGGCAACGAGTCCGTCTTTATCCAGGAGTGCTCCGGCGTCGAGCAGAACGTGATCATGAACAACCCCTGGTTCCGTCTGTTCAACCTGTGCGGCGGCGTGGTCACTCGCTACGGCAACTACTCCAACGGGGCGCTGACCTTCGGCGCCCAGCTGTACACCTATGGCGGTGGTTGGGGCAAGCGCTCCTTCAAGACGCTGACCGACGGCGAGCTGGTGGTCATGTTCGGCAACGCCCCCTGCGACACCCGCATGGCCGGCGACGGCCACGGCTACGATCTGCTGGTGGCCATGGAACAGAAGAACGTGCGCGTCATCTGCATCGACCCACGCCGCAGCGAGATCGCCACGAACCGCGACGTGGAGTGGATCCCCATCCGTCCCGGTACCGACGCGGCGCTCGTGGCCGGCATCGCCCATGAACTCATCGCCAGCAATCTGGTGGATGTGGACTTCCTGCACACCTACTGCGTCGGCTACGACGAGGAGTCCCTGCCTGAGGGAGCCCCGGCAAACAGCTCCTATTACGCCTATATCATGGGCACCGGCTACGACATGGTGGAGAAGACCCCGGCATGGGCTGCCGCCATCACTCAGATTCCCGAGCAGCGTATCATAGATCTCGCCCATGAGATCGGCGAAGCCAAGCCCTGTTTCATCTGCCAGGGCTGGGGCCCGCAGCGCCGCACCAACGGTGAGACTGCGGCCCGTGCCATCGCTCTTCTGCCCCAGCTCGTGGGCCAGGTGGGGCTGCCCTCTACGAATTCCGGCCTGCGCGAGGGCAACGGCGGCTTTGAGCTGAACTCGCTGCCCACCGGTGATAATCCTATCGAAGTGAAGTTTCCGAACTACCTGTGGCCCGAGGCTATCAAGGACGGCACGAAGCTCACGGCCCTGAACGCCGGCATCCAGAACGCCGACGCGCTGCCCGCGCCCATCAAGATGATGATCAACTACGGCAACAACATGCCGGCCAACCAGAACGGCGACATCAACTTCACCACCGACATCCTGCGCGACGAGAGCCTGTGCGAGTTCATCGTTTGCTACGACGTGGTCATGACCGATTCCGCCAAGTATGCCGATATCATCCTGCCCGACCTCACCCCGCAGGAGACTTGGACGCTTTCCACCCAGGGCGAGAACAACGACACCCAGGGCATCTGGTTCGGCCAGCCCACCACCTCCGCTAAGTTCGAGCGTCGCGAGGTGTACGAGGTGTGCGCCGATCTGGCCGACCGTTTGGGCGTGAAGGATGCCTACACCGACGGCGGCAAGACCCGTGAGGACTGGTGCCGCGAGTTGTACGAGGAGTTCCGTGCCGAGAATCCCGACGCTCCCACCTGGGAAGAGGGTCTGGCGGCTGGCGTTTACAAGAAGGATATCGAGGTAGACAACGCCACCGATCCCTTCATCGAGGATCCGGCGGCCAACCCGTTGGAGACGGCCACGGGCAAGATCCAGATCTACTCCCCTGAGTTGGCTGAGTACGCCGCCACGTGGGAGCTGCAGGAGGGCGACGTCATCTGCCCCATCCCGATCTACGTGCCTGGCTTCGACGGCCCCGACTCCAACACCGAGGAGTACCCGCTGCAGTTCACCGGCTACCACACCAAGGCTCACACCCATTCCAGCTACGCCAACAACCAGATCATTCAGGACGCTCATCGCCACAACGTCTGGATCAACCCGTTGGATGCGGCCGAGCGCAACATCAAGACCGGCGACATGGTCCGCGTGTTTAACGACCATGGTGAGATCCTCATCGAGGCGAAGGTGACCGACCGCATCATGCCTGGTGTGGGCGCTATCCCGCAGGGTATGTGGCATGACGCCGACATGGACGGCGACCGTGTGGACAAGGGCGGCTGCATCAACACGCTGACGAGCCGCCACTGCACTCCGGTGGCCAAGGCCACGGGCCAGCACACCATCATCGGCCAGATCGCCAAGGCGTAAGAGAGGGGAATGAACCATGACTCAGTACGGTTTCCACTTCGACGGAACGCGCTGCACCGGCTGCAAGACCTGTGTGCTCGCCTGCAAGGACAAGAACAACCTGCCCAACGACATCAACTTCCGCAACGTCTACGAGTATGGTGGCGGCACGTGGAACCAGGACGCCGCGGGCTGCTGGACTCAGGACACCTTCACCTACCACGTATCGGTGGCCTGCAATCACTGTGACATGCCTATGTGCATGGCGAACTGCCCCCAGGGCGCCATCGAGAAGAACCCCGACACTGGCGAGGTGAGAAGCGATCCCGAGAAGTGCATCGGATGTGGCACCTGCTCGCAGACGTGCCCCTACGGTGCCCCCAAGGTGGATATGGAAGCCATGAAGTCGGTGAAGTGCAACATGTGCGCCGACCGCGTGGCCGAGGGCAAGCAGCCCATTTGCGTGGAGGCCTGTCCGCTGCGAGCTCTGGACTTTGGCGACATCGAGGAGCTGCGGGCCGCTTACGGCGACGACGCGGAGATCGCGCCTCTGCCTGCGGCCAGCGAGAGCCAGCCGAACTTGGTGATCACGGCTCCCGTGGGTGCCAAGCCGGTCGGCGATAGCACCGGCGCCATCATGAACGAGTTGGAGATCATGTAGGTTCCGTTCGCCCTGACGGGACGAACGAACCGGCCGACGCTGCGGCTCCGGCAGGCACTTGCCTCTGCGCTTTACCGCTTACCCTCACATACGAAGTACGCTCGGCCGCGGTTCAGCACAGATCCAGGCACCTGTCGGAGCCTCGCTGACTTCCTTGGGCGCTCTTGGGTGCGGTAGAATGATGGCAGCATTATTAGAGGTTTGGAAGGGGGGGGGACGTGCAGTACGGGTTCCATTTCAACGGGCTGCGGTGTACGGGGTGCAAGACCTGCATGCTCGCCTGCAAAGATTTCCACGACCTTCCCTCCTCCATTGCCTTCCGTCAGATATACGAGTACGGCGGCGGCACCTGGCAGCGCGAAGCTGAAGGCACGCTATCCCAGAACACCTTCTGCTACTACGTATCGTCAGCCTGCAACCACTGCGGCAACCCGGCCTGCGTGCGCGTGTGTCCCACCGGGGCCATGCACAAGGATGAGCGCGGGCTCGTCTCCGTGGACGGGGCCCGCTGCATCGGCTGCGGCTACTGCGCCCTGTCGTGTCCCTACCGGGCCCCGAAGGTCGATCGGGAGGCCGGCCGTTCGGTAAAGTGCGACGGGTGCACCGATCGGGTGGCCGTCGGTCGGATGCCCGTGTGCGTGGAAGCGTGCCCCCTGCGGGCGCTGGATTTCGGTCCCATCGACGAGCTGCGCAAGAAGTACGGCGACGTATCCGATCTGCCGCCGTTGCCCGTCGCAACGGCGACGTCTCCGAACCTGGTGCTGACGCCGCCGGCCTGCTTTGAAGCCGACGCGGAACGGGTGCGCGCGGAGGGCCAGGTTCTGAATATCCGGGAAATCGTGTGAAATACGACGGGCTTTCGTTTCCGTTGAATTGTGCGAAAGGAAGCAAGATGAGCGAGCAAGCCGATCAGATGGCCGCCGTGGCTTTTGCCGGAGCGAGCTTGGCCCCGTTCTTCCTGAACGACCCGAGGACGGGCGACGCCGCCGACGCCTTCGCGGCGATGGCCGAGCTTGACGTGGCTGCCGCCGCTGCTGAATGGCCCTTCGTTGATGAGGCCACGGCCGCTGATGCCTTGGCGCTGATGCGCGAGGGTCTGGCCGCCGGCGCTGACAACGAGAACCTGGTGTGGGAGTATCGCCGCCTGTTCGTGGGGCCGGGTCACTTGCCCGCGCCGCCTTGGGGCTCGGTGTACACCGACCGCGAGTGCGTCGTCTTCGGCGAGGCCACGCTCGCCCTGCGGGCCTGGATGCGTCGGGTCGGCGTGGCGCGCACCGCCGACGAGCGCACGCCGGAGGACCACATCGGCCTCATGCTGGCGCTGCTGTCCTATCTGGCCGAGGAGCGCCCCGATCTGGTGGACGAGTACCTGCGCGATCATCTGCTCACCTGGGCGCTGCACTATTTGGAAGCGTTGGAAGCGGCGGCCGACCACCCCTTCTACCAGGGCTTGGCGGCCCTGACCCGCTCCACGCTGCTCGGGCTGCAAGCGGCGCGCGGCCTTGAGGTCACGCTGCCCCACTTCTACTGCTAGGGCACCCCGTGGACGGCTTCACCCTCGCCTTCAGCGAAATCACCCTCGTGCTCTTCACGACGCTCGCCCCCTCGGGCGCGGTGGCCTATCTCATCATGGGGCTGCCGGTGCTGACCGGACAAGCGCGCGGCGAGGCGGCGCGGCGCCTGAACAAGTGGTCCTGCCTGCCGTTGGTGGTGGCCATGGTGGGCCTTATCGCCTCGGCCACGCATCTGGGGAACCCGTCCAACGCGCTGTACGTGTTCACGGGCGTGGGCCGCAGCCCGCTTTCCACCGAGGTGTTCAGCGCCGTGATCTTCCTCGCGCTGGCGGGGGTGTTCTGGCTGTACTCCTTCGCCGAGCATCCGCGTGCCGGGCTGCAGCGGGGGCTTTTGGCGGCCATCGACGTCGCCATCGTCGCCTTCGTGCTGGCCGTGGCCTTCGCCTACCACGTGGATACGATCCTGACCTGGAGTTTGCCCCTCGTGCCCGTGAGCCTTGGGTTGAACGCCCTGTTCGGCGGCCCGCTTTTGGCGCTCGTCGGCTTTGCCGTGGCGGACTTCGATGCCGGTCGCCGCGGCACGCGCGTCCTGCTCGCCCTCGCGACGGCGGCCTGGGCGGCCAATGTCGTCGTGTACGCCGTTCTCGGCCTCCAGCTTCAGGGCATCGAAAACGAGCTCGTCTCCGCCGCCGACCTCGTGGCCGGCTATCCGGCCTACCTCGCAGCCTTCGCCCTGCTCGCCGTCGCCGCCCTCGCCCTCGCCTGGCGCGCCGAGGCCCAAAGCGCACGTCGTGGACTCATGGAAGGCCAGAACGCCGAGGCCCAGGATGCACATCGCCGGCTCCTCGCCCGGCTTGCCACGGCGAGCATCCTCGCCTTCGCCGCCCTCTTCCTCATGCGCTTCACCTTCTACATGAGCCACCTCACCCTCGGCCTCGGCGTCTAGGGGCAGTGGCCTCAATTTGGCGAATGTGACGGGCCAATCGTTCGTTCGGGACCAAAGTAAGTAGGATTTTGGTCGAAGCAGAGCAAAGTGGCCCCAAATGAAGGGTTGCGATGTTGAAACCTTCGATTCGGGGCTATGGGGCGACTAGAGTCCTGCTTCCTGCCGATACGCTTCGAGCAGGTCGAGCAGTTCCTTGCGTTTGTGAATGCCAAGACGTTTGTAAATACGGTTGGTGTGCGTGTTGACCGTACCACGAGCCATGTAAAGCTCCTCTTCTATGTCACTCGCCTTATAGCCTTGGGCGAGGCAGACCAAGACATCGCGGGCACGTTCGCCCAGATCGTTGCGTCGCGCAACGATGTCGCACACTTCCACGATGTTGCGATACTTGATGAGAAGAGCCTGCTCTTCGGGGGACAGCTCCTGGCTGAGGGTGACGGGGCGCATGGAAAGCAGATCGATGTCACGCTCGGTGAGCACGCAGAGATAGCCGAAGAACAGAAGGAGGACGCAGGTCATGGCAGCGAAGGAGAACGAGGCGATTGCGCCATCCGGCGACGTCGTGAAGAGGGCGTAGAACCCCAGCCCAACCAGTCCGCCTGCAACCAGCGCACTGCGCCCCCAGCTAAAGGCAGTAATGGAGGAAAGGCCGAACCGATGGCAGGCCTCTGCGAGCAAAAGCCAGTTCATTACGTTGAAGCACGTATAGCTTGTCACGGCGAACCCAGATACCAGCAGTGGATTTTGGAAAGGGATGACGATAAGGTAGCCGGCCACCATCAAGAGTAGAGCCGGCTTGTAGGCGAAGGCGAAATCGTAATGGCGCGAGAAGAGTGTGAGGATGACGAAGACGGCAAGGGCGAACAAGGTTGCTACGGGCATGACGAGCGAGTAGACCGTGTCGGTGTTGCCGATGTCCATCATGTTCGGCATGAGGGAATTGCAAAGGCCGAAGGCGAGCGAAACCACGGAAATCTTTCCGATGATCTTGCGTGGGTTGATGGGGGCCGAGGGCCGGCTCGCTGCAAGAGGGGAAACCTGGTTGTCGGTCGGAGGATTACGTCGAAGGCATTCCCTCAGGCACAGCGAGAAGACCAAGGGAAGGAGCGCGACGAGGATTTCGTTGGCTCCGATTGGGAGCACATGGGAGAGGGGGACGACGAGCGAGGCGAAGAAGTAGGCAAGGGGAACCTCTATGACTGTCGTCGTCGAATAGCTTTGCGTGTACATGATGCCCCATATGACGCAGAGGGCGGCACTTCCCAACCCCGTGAGAATCCCCGAAAGACAAAGGGACCAAAAGGGAGAGGGAAGGGACGGCAGCAGGCTGCCGACGGCGACGGCGAGGGCCATGATGGTAAACGCCCGAAGCCGATGTGCGGCGAGCAACTTCTGCAAGGGGCGTCGCCCTAGAATCATGGCAAGAGACGCCGCCAAATAGGAAAGCGATGAAATAGCGTAAATGCTTCCGGCTGCAGCCGTTGGATCGGCATACGAGGGCATTAGGTGCTCGTCGGAGAAGAAGAACAGATAGTTCCACATCATGAGCGTCATGAGTCCGAGCATGCGCCAGGACAGGAATTCGCCCTGAGCCAACTTCCCGACGCGCGCCCGAAGCGTGGCAAAGTATTCGCGATCCAGCAGTGACATGTCCCACCTCCCAAGAAGATAGTACCAAAAGAAAGTCGGCTCCCATAATGCCGTCCGGGCAAAGAAATGAGCGGGATTGGGAAACATAAGAAAACTTATTACACCAGGTGAGCGATTCATAAGCCACACCATGACATTGTTCGGGCGGAGCTTGCGATTATGGGCTGCGCTGGCGCGTAACCCGATGCGCCATGGGAAAAGGAGGAATCGCAATGGATGCCAATAAGGTAGATATGACTATGGATCGCCGGAAGTTCTTGGGCGGAGCCGCGGCTTTGGGGGCTCTTGCCATGGGTTCCGGCATGATGGCGGGCTGCGCTCCTGCGTCGTCTGCGTCGGGAACTGGCTCGGGCGTTCAAACGACCGAGACGCTCTCCGAGACGGGAGAGGCCTCGTGGTACTGCGCAGAAGATTTCGAAGGCGGCTATGATTGGACTGATGGCGACATTGCCTATGAGGCCGAGCCAATCGACGAGAGCGCCATCGGCGAGACCGTCGAGTGCGATCTCGTTGTGTGCGGCGCCGGCATTGCCGGTTTGGCCGCTGCTGCATCTGCTATCGAGCAGGGGCTGAGCGTCATTGTACTGGAGAAGGGCACCACCTATGCCGCCCATGGTTCCGAAATTGGTGCTATCGGAGGCCGCGTTCTTGCCGAGGCTGGCCTTGCGCCCGATCCAGTTGACGTGTACAACGAGGCTATGGAGGCCGCCGAGTATCGTTGCGACGGAACGGTGTGGCAGACCTATATCGACCGTTCCGCCGAAGCCATCGATTGGCTCGAGGACGAAATCCTGAAGGGCTCGTGCGGAGCCTCCTCGCCTTCTTCTGCGGCCGACCGTATCGCCAACGGAGTGAATTGGCGCGCCACGACGGTTCAGTGGGAAGCCGGCTTCGATGCTGTTGTCGAGGCCATAATGGACTACGCGATTGACGGGGGTGCCGATATTCGTTTCGAGACGCCGGCTGTCCAGCTCGTTCAGGATGCAGGCGGCTCCATTGCCGGAGTGATCGGCAAGGACAAAGCGGGGACCTATGTCAAGGTTCTGGGGGCTAAGGGCACGCTTCTGGCTACGGGCAGTTACGACTACAATGTGGCCATGATGGAGGAGCGCGTCCGGCCGCGCGACATGCGCGTTTACGCGCACCTGAACTCGTCGCCCACCGACACTGGCGACGGTCATCTGATGGGCGAAGCGGTTGGCGCCATGCAAGACGAGTGGCCCCATGCCGTTATGAACGACTCGTCGGGCTCCAAGTCCGGTGGTGCTTATTCCGCCGCCGTGCTCAGCGTGCTGCGCGTTAACAACAACGGAGAGCGCTATGTCAACGAAGATCTGACTCTGAACTACCTCGCCAATGCCATCAACTACCAGCCGGGCGCTCATGGCTGGTGTATTTGCGACGCCAACATCAGCGAAACGGCGCGGACTCTGATGGGCGATGCCCCCTTCGCGCCCGACGATATGGTCAACGGGTTTATTACCGATTCTATCGAGTGCGCCTCGGTGGCTGAGCTCGCCCAGGCTATCGGTTGCGAGGAGTCTGTTATCCAGGCCACGCTCGCCCGCTATAACGAGTTGTGCGACAAGGGCGTCGACGAGGACTTCCACAAGAGCGGCCACAACATGTTGCGCGTGGACACGCCCCCTTACTATGCTTTCGAAGAGGGTAGTGCGCTTCTCGTTTCCGTTTGCGGCTTGCGTGTGAACAACAAGTCGCAGGTTCTCGGCGAGGGCTATGAGCCTATCCCCAATCTCTACGCCTCGGGTAATGTGTCGGGGTCTATGTTCTACGATACGTATCCGCATCACATTGCGGGTGTGAGCACGGGCCGTGGACTAACATTCGGCTACCTTCTCGGCCGTCGTCTGGCGGGCGTGGAAGAATAGTACGACAGCGTTTTCCCTCCCAACGCTGTCATAGCGAGGGGGCCGCCTAAAGCGAGCCCCCTCGCTCGCCTTCGCCGCCCTCTTCCTCATGCGCTTCACCTTCTACATGAGCCACCTCACCCTCGGCCTCGGCGTCTGACCGCGGCGCACCGTTCTCCGTTTTTGGCCGGCTTTGAAGGGGCTGCTGTCGAGTACCGGCTGTGACGATGCGGAAAGGGGGAGGGCCGTATGCGAGCCTATTCGCAGCAGCTGGAGGTCTTCAGCTGGCCGCCAGAACGTTTTCGACTCTGTCCAAGGCTGCTTTGCGCAGGAACGCTGAGCGCGACTCACCCTCTTGCTCGGCTGCGCGCTTGATGGCCAGGGCAGTGGAGTGGGGCACTTTGAAGCTGATTACATCCAGGGGTTCGTCGGCCAGTCGGGGGCGACCGACCACTACGCCGCCAGACCACTGCCCTGGGAGAGCTCCCGATTCAGCGGCCTCGGCCATGGCCTCTATCTCCGCGTCGGTGATCACCCGGCCGCTTTTAAGCGTGTACTCCATCTTCTACCTCCTTGCCAGTCCAAGCTCGCGCTTTATCCGCTCTGTTGCGGGAGAAATCGCATGGATGATCAGCGTCGTTCCATCTGCCAATACCATGCCAATCATTTCAACCTCGTGCCCGATGTTCGTGAAGCCGATCGTCACCCAGCAGTCATCGCCTCTCGGACGCTTTCTAGCAAAGTTTCGCCAGGCATAGATGATTTCTTCTTGGGCCACGCCGTGCTTAAGAGCGTGCGGATGAATGCGTATCTCGTCCATAGGCATCTTCCTTATGTAATACTAAAGTGTAATACAAAACATGTTGGGTCTCAAGGGAATGCCCTGAGACAGAAAGAGCCTACTTCAACCGAGCCGCAACTATGACGCAGGAAAGTCGCATTCTATGCCCCGCGCCGACCGCGCTTGTGTCGCAAAAAATTCCCTCCGGCCTCGATCTCCGAAACGGTAAAATTTTGACAGATTGCTGCGAGGGGGAGGGGCCGCCTAAGCCTCTAACAGCACTTTCCCGTCGAGGTTCTCTATCCAGGTGTGCAGGATGCGGCCGTCTTCCACGTCCATTTTCGCGATGGTGCGGCCGAAATCGCTGCGGGGGCGGTACACGGCGCCGGGGCACAAATAGATGCTCGCGGGCCGCGCCGCGGGGCCGACCACGAGTTCGGGCACGTGGGTATGCCCGTGCACGATGACGTCGGGCAGCGGGTCTCCGGGTGCGAGTGCCGCCGAGCCGGCGAAGCTCACGCGCACGTCGCCCGGCTTGTGGCCCACGAGGAAGCGCACGCCGCCCAAAACTGGATGTGCGAAATGTCCTACCTCGCTGCCGTACTCGTCGAAGTCGTTGTTGCCGAGCACGGCTGTCACGGGGGCCAGGGTTTCCAGCTCGCGCAGAATGGCCGGCCCGCAAATGTCGCCGGCGTGGATGATGTGGTCGCAATCTGCCAGCGCCGCGTAGGCGCGTGGGTCCAGCGAGCCGTGGGTGTCCGAGATGATGCCGATGCGCAACGCGGGGCTCCTTTCGCGAGATGCCATGGCCCTCCATCGCCCTTTTGCCTATCCAGCGAGCGATAGACTCGGGCGCGAAGGCCGGTTCCTCTCTATAATAGCGCGTGGAAGATTTGGCGCGCGCGACATGCCGGAGGATTCGCGCGACGCGCAGGAGCCTTGCGCGACGCACGGGAGCGATTCGCGCGACGCGCAGGAGATTCGCACGAGGAAAGAGACACGCTGTTCATGGAAACCGTCGCCCGCATTTTCGAAAGCTGCCGCGAGGATCGTTTGCCCGCAAGCCGCGCGGGGCGCGTGGCCGTAGCCCAAGAGGCTGGCGCAGCCTGCACGGAAGTGCCCGAGAGCCGTGTGGTGCGCATCCCCTTCTCGGTGGAGATGTTCCCGCCGAAGGGCCAGCTCACGCTGGATGCGGCCCGCAAGGTCGTGGAAGGCCTGCGCGCCGCATCGCCCGATTTCATCTCGGTGACCTGCTCGGCCGGCGGCAGCGGCAACGGGCACGGCGGCCAGACGGTGGCCATCGCCGAACTTATTCAGAACGAGGCGGCTACACCCGCTGTCGCGCATTTCACCTGCGTGAGCGCCACGGCGTCATTGGTGGCGACGGAAGTGGAAGCCCTGCGCGCGGCCGGGGTTGAAACGGTGCTCGCTTTGCGCGGCGATCTTGCGCCCGGCCAGGAGCCGGCCGATTTTCGCTATGCCTACGAGCTCATCCCGCGCCTGAAAGCGGCCGGCTTGTGCGTGGGTGCGGCGGCTTATCCGGAAGGGCATATCGATTGCCTCGACCCGCGCGAGAACATTCGTCATCTGCGCGCGAAGCAAGATGCCGGCGCCGACTTCTTCATCACCCAGCTGTTCTTCAACAACGACGACTTCTATCGCTTCCGCGAGGCGGCCGAATCTGCGGGTGTTGCGGCCCCCATCTCGTGCGGCATCATGCCGTTTCTGGGGAAATCGCAGATCCAGCGCATGGTGTTCCTCTGCGGCAGCTCGCTGCCGGCGCCCATCATCAAGCTTTTGGCGAAGTACGAGGACGATCCGGTGGCCCTGCGCCAGGCGGGCATCGAATACGCCTGCAACCAGCTGGTCGATCTCGGTCGCCACGGCGTCAACGGCCTGCGCGTGTATGCCATGAACCAGCCCGATATCGCCTGCGCCGCCGCCGAAGCGGTCGCTGCTGCCGGACTTCGGTGAACACCGTGGTTATCTTTTTCGCCATCTCGAGAGCCGTGCCGAAGGCGCTGTGCCTAAGAGCCTCCGACGTTGTTGGAGGATGGTGACGCCGTGGAACTGAAAGCGCGCGTCGATAGGGAAGAGGCCCTGGCGTTTCTGGGCCATCGCGGCCAGAAGCTGGGGGATCTGCGCGAAAGGCTGGAACGCGCGGCTTGCTTGTGCGAAAAGGAGCTCGTCCCGCGCGGGGTGTACCGCGAGATGGACGCGTCGGAAGCCCTTGCGTTGTTGCCGGGCCGCGATATCGCCCGCCATGTGGAAGGCTGCGCGCGCGTGGTGCTGCTGGCGGTGACGATGGGGGCGCAAAGCGAGATGCTGCTGCGTCGCGAGCGCGCCCTCAGCGCGACGGACGGCCTGCTCGTGGATGCCTGCGCGTCATCCCTCGTCGAGCAGGCGGCCAATGTCCTGAACGCGCATATCGTGGAAGAGGCCGCGGCGCGGAACCTGGCCGCCACATCGCGCTTCAGCCCTGGCTATGGCGACCTGCCGCTGAGTTGCCAGCCGGCCTTTCTCGTCGCAAGTGGCGCCGACCGTGCTCTGGGGATCCACGCTACGGCGGCGCACCTTCTCGTTCCAGCCAAATCCATCACGGCGGTTATCGGCCTGCGTTCCCATCCGAATTCCGCCCGGGAGGGCGGCGCAAGCACCGCCCCTACGGAGGGGATGCGCTGCTCCACCTGCCCCGTCGCCGATACGTGCGCCCTGCGCGCCGAAGGAAGGACCTGCTATGGCAACCCCGCGTAAGCTCACCGTGACCGACGCCCACCTGGCCGAGGCCCTGGCTGGCCGCGCCTACCTGCTGTTCGACGGCGGCATGGGCACCCTCGTCCAGGCCGCTGGGCTCCATACCGTCCACGCGGTGCCGGATCTGCTGAACCTCACGCACCCCGAGGCCATCGTGGCCATTCAGCGCCAGTACGTGGAAGCTGGCGCCGACTGCATCACCACCAACACGTTCAACACCAACCGCTTGAAGCTCGCGAACGCCGGCGCTACCGTGGCCGAGGTGTACGCGGCGGCTGCGGCCAACGCGCGGGTGGCCGGAGCGCCGCTGGTGGCCGGCGACATCGGGCCGACCGGCGCGCTGCTCGAGCCTTTGGGCACCCTCACCTTCGACGAGGCCTTCGACATCTTTTCCGAACAGGCCCGCGCCGCCGAGGCGGCCGGCTGCGATCTCATCGTCGTGGAAACCATGGCCGACCTGCTGGAAGCCAAGGCTGCCGTGCTCGCTGCGGTGGAAAGTACGACGCTGCCGGTGTTCGCCACCATGACTTTCGGCGAGGACGGCCGCACCTTCCTCGGCACGACGCCGGCCATCGCCGCCACGACGCTGTCGGCGCTCGGCGCCTCGGCCGTGGGACTCAACTGCTCGCTCGGGCCGACGGAGTTGGCGCCGCTCGTGGGGGAGCTCGCGCCGCACGACCGCGCCCTCGTCATGGCACAGCCCAACGCAGGCTTGCCCCGCATTCAGGATGGCGAGACCGTCTTCGACGTGGGCCCTAACGAATTTGCCCAGGCCATGGAAGCGATCCTAGATGCCGGTGCCACGGTCATAGGCGGCTGCTGCGGCACGACGCCCGACCATATTGCTGCTCTGCGCGCGCTCATCGACGCGCGGCCGCTCCCCGCGGTTGCGTCCGTCTCCGTTCCGGCACACACTCCTGTGGCCTCCTCTGCGACAGCTGTTTCCGCGAGCTCCGCTTCTTCCCGTGCTGCTTGGGGGGAGCAAAGCGAGCCGAAGGGCCTCTCGGCGTCCAGCGTCCCCAACCTGCGTTATCGTCCTGCCTTCGCGGTGACCTCGGCGCAGCAGATGGTGTCGCTGCCCGAGGGCGAGGCACGCATCGCCGTCATCGGCGAGCGCATCAACCCGACAGGGAAGAAGAAGCTGAAAGCGGCTCTGCAAGCGGGCGATGTGGACTACCTGGTGGCTGAGGCGGCCGCCCAGCAGCGCGCCGGCGCCGATATCCTCGATGTGAACGTGGGCGTGCCGGGCCTTGACGAGCCGGCGCTCTTGTCGCAGGTCACGCGCGCGTTGCAGGCCACCGTGCCTCTGCCGCTGCAGCTGGACTCATCGGATCCGGCCGCCATCGAAGCCGCGGCTCGCGCCTATGCGGGCCGCCCCATGGTGAACTCCGTGAACGGCAAGGCCGACAACCTCGCCGCCGTGCTGCCCGTGGTGGCGCGCTACGGTTGCACGGTGGTCGGCCTCACTCTGGACGAAAACGGCATCCCTCCCACGGCCGAAGAACGCTTGGCCATCGCCGAGCGCATTGTGGCTGCCGCCGAGGCTCACGGCGTCCCGCGCGAGGACGTGGCCATCGACTGCCTCGTCATGGCCGCCGCCACCAACCAGGATGAGGTGCGTGAGATTCTGCGTGCGGTAGCTCTGGTGAAAGAGCGCCTCGGCGTGCGCACGGTGCTCGGCGTGTCGAATGTCAGCTTCGGTCTGCCAGCGCGGCCGCTCGTGAACAGCACGTTCCTCGCTGCCGCCTTCGGGGCCGGCCTCGACATGCCCATTTTGAACCCCCTGAACGCCCGCTACCGCGACACCGTGGCGACGTTCCGCATCTTGAACGGCCAGGATACGGGCTGTCGGGCATTTTTGGAAGCCTACGCGAATACGGCCGATCCCTGCGAGGTCGCCGCCAACCCCGCGGCCTCGAGCGCGGTCGCCTCTCGGGAAGGCGGCGCAAGCCCCGCCCCTACGAAGGGGATCCCAAGCAGCTACCCCATCCCGGTGACGGGCGCTTTCGCCGATGCGGTGGAAACCGTCGCTCACCTGGCTGAATGCGTGCTGGAAGGGCGCAGCGCGCCGGTGGCGGTGGCCACGGAACGTCTGCTGGAGACCCACGACGGTCTGGCCGTCATCAACGACGTCTTCGTGCCCGTCCTCGACGTCGTCGGCCAGAAGTACGACGAGGGCACCTTCTTTTTGCCCCAGCTCATGGCCTCCGCCGAGGCCGTTAAGGCCGGTTTCGACCTCATCCGCGACCGCGCTCGGGCAGCCAGCGCGAACGCTACCCCTACGGAGGGCGCACACGTCCCCGCCGATGCCGACCGCGCCATTATCGTGGCCACGGTGCAGGGCGACATCCACGACATCGGCAAGAACATCGTGAAGATGCTTCTGGAAAACTACGGCTTCACGGTCATCGATCTGGGCCGCGATGTCGCCCCCGAGGCCATCGTGGCTGCCGCCCGCGACACCGGCGCGCGTCTCATCGGGCTTTCGGCGCTCATGACCACCACGGTCGGCGCCATGGAGCGCACGATCGCTCTCGTTCACGAGCAGCTTCCTGGTGTGGCGGTCATGGTGGGCGGCGCGGTCATCACGCAGGAGTTCGCCGAGCAGATCGGCGCCGACTTCTACGCAAAGGACGCCGCCGCTTCCACCCGCGTTGCCTCGGCCTTCTTCGATGACTAATTCGCGTAGATACGCCCACAGGCCGCCGATCGCGCTATCATAGAACCAGCAGTGACCCACCCTCATCGGAGCAAAGGAGCCTTAATGGGGAAGAAGGACGTTGAAGCCCTCGAGATCACCATCGACGAGCTGCCCACCTATCTGCACACGAATCACTCGGCTTACATGGAAGTGGCCGACGGGCTGTACTACCTGACCGACGTGAACGACCAGTACTGGCGCGCGCAGGATACCAACCAGTTCAACGAGAAGGGTCACTACGTCGATTGCAGCCCGCTCGTGCCCACCATCGCCGAGTTCCTGGATCTGCCGTTCCACGAGGGAAAATCGATCCGCGATTTGGCTGCCGAGGCCACCTTCTACGCATCCGGCGATGGCAAGGACATGCCCGAGGATTTCTAAGCGCCGGTGCGTGTTTTCCGAAGCGGTCTGTCTTTTGTTCTTACGACGTTCAAGAACCCCGAGGTGTCGAAAGGATGCCTCGGAGTTTGTGCTATGATGCCCTGCGAACTACCCTGGTCGCGAAGTGAGCGGCCACTCGAGAAGAGAAAGAAGGAATCATGGCAGAAGAATGCTCGCACGAGTGCTCCAGCTGCGGCGTCTCCGGCTGCGGCGACCGCACCGCCGAGGCCGGCCCGTCCACCCTGGCGCCCAACAAGCGCACCAACGTCAAGCATGTGATCGGCGTCGTGTCCGGCAAGGGCGGCGTGGGTAAGTCCCTCGTCACCAGCCTGCTCGCCTCCGAGATGAACAAGCGCGGCCACAAGGTGGCCATCCTGGACGCCGACATCACCGGCCCGTCCATTCCGAAGTCCTTCGGCGTCGATAGCCGCCTGACCGCTGACGCCGACGGCATCAACCCGGCGAAATCCGCCAGCGGCATCGAGGTCATGTCCGTGAACCTCATGCTGCCCGAGGGCGACATGCCCGTGGCCTGGCGCGGCCCGGTCGTCACCGGCGCCATCAAGCAGTTCTGGCAGGAGGTGAACTGGGGCGATGTGGACTACATGTTCGTCGACATGCCTCCGGGAACTTCCGACGTGTTCCTGACGGTCTTCCAGTCGCTGCCCGTCGATGGCATCGTCACCGTGTCGGCCCCCCAGGAGCTCGTGGCCATGATCGTCGGCAAGGCTGTGAACTTGGCGAAGTCGCTGGAGGTGCCGGTGGTGGGCCTCGTGGAGAACATGGCCTACTTCAAGTGCGACGAGTGTGGCAAGGAGCATCACATCTTCGGCGAGCCCCAGGGCGCGGCCGTGGCCGAGAAGTACGGCATTCCCGCCGTGGCTACGCTGCCGATGGATCCGACCTTCGCCCGCCTGGTGGACGAGGGCAAGGTGGAGGCCTACGAGGTGGAAGGCGCCCTGGACGGCATCATCGACCAGATCGTCGCCACTTGCGAGGCCGAGTAAAGCCGGCGCTACGAGGGGCGCGGGCGCCGCGCGAGGGCCGCTAGCGGGAATTTCCAAAATTCCTGAAAAAAGTTCTTGCGCGTCGCGTCCGTTATGCTAATATAGTCCTCGCACTTTTTCGGGGCCTTAGCTCAGCTGGGAGAGCGCATGGCTGGCAGCCATGAGGTCAGGGGTTCGATCCCCCTAGGCTCCACCATATGTTCTACGACCGCCTTCGGGCGGTCGTTTTTTGTTGATGCTGCGATTCCGACAGACGCCTGGAAAATGACCCTTCACCTCAGGTTTTAAGGAATCCTTTCAGGAACTTTACAGGTATGTGCGATTATTGTTGACACCGTGTGTGGACTAAGTAATTCGCTTTATACGGTGCGCGCGCATTGAAATAATAGCTCCCTGACCTTACGAAACGTTAAAGAACGTTACGCTAGGGTTGCAACATTCAGTTAGCGCTCATGAAGGAAGGGCGGGAGTCCCGCGGAGGGAGCGGGAGCGCGCTCGATGAGCCTGCGCCGGCAATAGGGCTGACGCAATGTCATGAAAGGTTGAGGACACATGAAATTTGCCTCGTTCAAGAGCTCTGCTCTGAAGAGCGTGGGAGCGGTTTCGCTCTGCGTCGCTCTCGGCGCCGGTCTCGTGGGCTGCGGCGGTAATGGCGCCGGCGGCGGCGCAGTGGCTGCCACGGTCAACGGCCAGGAAATTATGGAGCAGACGGTCACCGACTACATCGCCAACTTCCGCACCTCCAGCTCGCTGGAGTCCGATGAGGCGTGGGGCGAGTGGATGGTCGCCAACGGCTACACCCCCGAGTCCGTGCGCGAAGAGGTCATTGACTACTACGTCAACCAGGATCTCTACGACCAGGCTGCCAAAGAGTACAACGTGACGGTCGAGCAGGCCGACATCGACGCTGCCCTGGATGAGACCAAGGCGATGTTCGAGTCCGATGAGGCCTTCCAGGAGGCTCTCGAGGCGTCCAGCATGACCGAGGAGTCCTACATCGAGGACGTCATTCGCCCGAATCTGCTTCAGACGAAGCTCGCCGAGGCCGTGGCTGCCCAGGATACCGAGGGTGAGGGCGACGACGCTACGCTCGCCCAGGCCCAGGCCATGAGCGAGCAGTTCAACGGCGCTAAGCGCTCGAGCCACATCCTGCTGACCGCCGAGGAAGGCGAGGACGACGCCGCTCTGGCCGCCCGCGCCCAGGAGCTGCTCGATCAGATCAACGCCGGCGAGATCTCCTTCGAGGATGCCGCCTCCCAGTATTCCACCGACACCGGCTCCGCTGCTAACGGCGGCGATGTGGGCTGGGACGCGCTGAGCACCTTCGTCACCGAGTACCAGGACGCTCTGGCCGGCCTTGAGAAGGATCAGATCGTTGCCGCTCCCGTCAAGAGCGAGTACGGCTACCACATCATCAAGGTGACCGATGTCTACGAGGTTCCCGAGGGCGGTATCACTTCGGTTGACCAGCTGCCGACCGAGTTCCAGGAGTATCTGACCTACATGGAGCAGAGCAATGCTTCCCAGAACTTCTCCACCTGGTTCGAGGAGTATCGCAACAACGCCGAGATCACCGTTAACCCGATGCCCGAGGGTCTGCCCTACGACATCGACCTTGCTCCCTACGAGGAGGCTGCTGCCCAGAACGCCGAGGGCGACGCTGCCGCCACCGAGGGCACTGAGCAGCCTTCCGACGAGACCATGTCCGCCGAGGATCAGGCCGCTGCCGACGCCGCCGCTGCCGATGCCGCTGCCGACGAGGCCGCTGCTGGCGAGGCTGGCGCTGATGCCGCTGCCGCCGATGAGGCCGGCGACGCTGCTGCTGCCGATCAGGCCGCCGATGAGGCCGCTGCCGACCAGATGGCCGCTGACCAGGCCGGTGCTGACGCTGCTGCCGACCAGGCCACTGCCGATCAGGCCGCCGAGGGCGCCGAGGGCGCCCAGCAGTAAGCTGCTCTCGACAACCAGTTATCCTGAGGCCCGCGTGCAAGGCGCGGGCCTTTTTGCGTCTTAGGGGGTGGATGCGCTTCGGGTGGCTTGAACGTACCGCCAAAGAACGCAGTGGTAGACCAATTGCCAGCCAATAGCCATTCATTTCCCTATCACGGTCGTTTCCGTTCTGTTACCTTCTAGACAGATTCTTGAAAAGTTTTAGAATGCGTTAGTGATTATACCTATGGGCGAATTGTGCCTTGATGAGGGAAAAGATCAGGATTTTCTCTCGGGACGAGCGACGAAATCAGGAGCGTTGCGTCGTCCTATATAAAAGAGGTTTGAACGAGGAGCTGGAAGCATGGCAGACGTAAAGCGAAACGATTCTGTGGATGTCACGACGCAAGATGCACGAACTTTTCGGCAGGCGAGCGAAAGGGGCGTTGTTCACGATTCAGGAGCCCATTGGCATACGCGTGTGCGCGATAATACGGCGCCTGTGAACAGCTTCACCGCGAAGACGTGGACGAAAGTGCTCTCGGTGTGTCTTTCGTTTTTGCTGGCTTTCATGATGTTCGACGCCACGGCATTCCCGTCCTACGCCAATGAGGTGAACGATGAGGCGACACCGCTTGCTGAGAGCGGTGAGGCTCTCCCTGTGGAGGAGGATAGTGGCGATCAGGCGGCGCCCGAGCAGCCGGACACCGCATGGGTGACTGAGTTTGTAGCCGCCGATATGGATCCCGAGGCGCTGTCTGAGCTTGCTCCTGACGGCCTCGTTGCCGCCGAAGAGGTGCTTCCCCAAGTGACTGTTGCCGCGGAGGGGGCCGTGGAGGCCGATCTCGCCGGTCGCATTGCCCCGACGCTTGTGGCTTACGGCAAGCCGTTTTCCGCCGCTCAGGGCTTTTTCGTGAAGGATGGCGCCGTTCGAGCTGATTTCGAAATGGGCGATAGGGGCGCGCTGCTGAATGGCGGGCATCTCGCTGGATCCAAAGAGGGCGACCGCTTCGTCCTTACCCTGGAGGTGCCCTACCTATACCTTGATGCGCAGGGTGAAACAGCGACTACCTATTCCGAGGAGGAGTGGCGTTATCATACGGCGGTCAACGAAGTGGCCGCATCTGTGACCGCCGGCGAGGAGGACGCCCCCGTTGATGCCGAGGCCGCCGCGGAAACGGCCCGCGCGAAAGCGGCTGAAGGCGTTTCGCCTACCGCCCCGCGCGCCGTCGTACAGGCAGAGACGGCGCCCGAGGGCTGGTCGTTGTTCCAAGAGCACGACGGGGCCTATCTGCCTGTGACCGATGAGGCGCTGGCGGCGGGCGTTTCCGGTCGCCTGGTGCTGCGCTACGACGGTAACGATGGCAAGCTTGACGCCTCCGCGAGCTTGCCCCAGCTGCAGCTCGGCCTGGTCGGCAGAGTACCTTCAGGTACTCTCGTATCCGTAGTATACGGATACGAGTATCACTCCTTCACTGCTAAAACGGTCGAGGGCGAGCCGGCGCCGGAGCCACAGTATGGCGACGTGAAGCGTGGAGCTGCCGGCTCGATTGTCCTCACGGATGAGGCGAATGACTCTGCGGCGGCGATGACGGCCACGGTGGCCTCCGCCTCTTGCCACGCACCGCCGACGGCACGGGCAAGAGCTACCTGGCCCATCTCGTCCGCTACGAGGTGCCCGAGAAGGCCCCGGCCGTGGCCGCCATCGCCCTGGGCGCCCTGTATCCCTCCGACGCCGAAGGGCGCGGATCGGTGCCGATGGAAACGGTCATGGCCTTCAAGGTGGGCGACGGCGATGAACCCGAGGGGAACCGAGCAGAAGGCGTTGTCGATACGAGCAAGGAGGCGCGTGAGGGCAACACCTTCATTGGCGTGCCCGGTGAAGGCGGCGTCATCGTGCTGGACGTAACCGGTCTTTCCGACGAGCAGGTCTCCTCCATCAATCCGATGAAAGCTTCCACCATTGAAGCGCTTGGTCTTGAGCCGCTGCCGTACTCCGTCGCCGCTGACGGCCGTATCCAGCTGGCCCGCAGCGGCAGCGAGGGCGCCATCGAGCCCGGCGAGAGCCGCACGTTGTATGTGGCCGCCCCCTATGACGAGGCCTCCGTTGTCTTCGAAGAGGGCGCCGACGAGTCCGCGCCCGTGACCGCTGCTTTCGATGCTCAGATTTCTACGGTGGCCTCCGGCGACAACGTGGTGGTGGCCCAGTGCATGACTGACCGTCCCGTCTTCGCCGCTGTCGAGCCCGGTGACGCCTATCTCACCGATGAGGAGTCCGAAGCAGCCGCAGCCGCTCGACCGACTCTGCCCGGCCTGCCCGGCTTGCCCGCCACCGAGCCCAATGACGACCCCGAGAGCACGGAAGGGGCGGAAGGCGAAGGGCCCGCAGGCGGCGAGCCTGGCGCCGACGACCCGATGGAAGCCGACGACCTCGCCGCGACCGGCGAGGCGGATGAAGCCGCCGCCCCCGGCGAGAATTACGCCCTGCACCCGGAATCCGCCCCCGTCCAGCTGTTGACGGCGGCGACGGGCGTTTCTTTCCTGACCGCCCGCGCCGCCGCGTCGCCGTCCATCAAGCCTTTCGCCAACGAGAAGGTGGAGAAACTCGCCGACACCTATCTCGATCCCAATCTGCATATCGGCAACGGCACGCCCGTGGATGGCGCCACCAACACGGTGATGATCAAAACGAGCGAGCAAGTATACATGTCCCTGCAGCCGAATCCCACCTATAAGAGCGGATTTTTGGGCAAGTCCGACATCTACGAGATGGAAGATCGCCGCGAGGCCGCCGTTGTCTTCCGGCTGGATATCCCCTATCTCTACTTCAATGACAAAGGCTCCGTGGAAACCTTGGACGCCGCCGAATGGGAGAAGAAGAACACCGAGGCCCAATCGCCAAACCTCAAGTTCCGCAACGATCATCAGCGCCTGGCCTACTTCCCCGATACCGATGCCATCAATCGCTACGACTTTTCCCAGGACGGCAAGAACTGGTATACCGTCGAGGAAATGACCGACGACGAGAACGGATTCATTCCCAAGGGTCTTTCCGGCACATGGTACGTACGGTACAAGGGCACGGGCGACAAACTGTACCAGCTGCATCCGGGCGCTCTCACCCTGACGGGCCAGGTACGTTTCGTGGGCACCGTGCCCGACAACACTGGTGCTACTATTCTGCTCGGCTACAAGTACCAGACGCTTACCAATGCCGACGGCACCGAGAAAGTGGGCTATCAGCCGACTGAGGTGGAACCGGGCCGTAAGCGCGCCGACGGCGCCCAGAACGTGCTGCGCGCCACCTTCATCCAGACGAACCTGAAGTGGGAACTCGTCAACTCGTCCATGAACACGCCGGTTTTGTGGGACCGCTACAACTACGCCGTGTACAAGGTGAGCGTGGAAAACGTCTCCGACACACGCGATTCCGAGATCGACTTCATCAACTACGTGCTCATGTTCGATGCGGCTACCGGCTCTACCTCCGGCATTCGTGCAGAGGATCTGCTCACGTGGAAGAGCACTGATGGCAGTGTCTCGTTCAGCAAGAATACCAGCATGAAGTACGATGACACCGGCGCCACCTACATTGGCAAGCCCAAACAGGGCGGTGCCCTCATCTACGATGTCTCGAAGCTGACTGATGAGGAGATCCGCCAGATCGATATGGTCGATTTCTCGAACGTGGCCGACTTCAATCTGACCGAGATGCCTTATGCCACGGGTGGCAAGCCGGGACAGATCACCGTTGACATCCACGAGACGAAGATGCCCTACGGCAAGCACTTGTTCTCCCACACGGACAAGGCGAACCAGTCGGTCAGTCCCGACTTCGAGCCCGAGGAGGACGAGTCGAATCGCCACACGCTCCTTGTTGCCATGCCTTACACCACCAATTACGGTAACGGCACGGGCGGCTACGCCAAGGCCCGCCTGCGCGCTTTGGCTACCGTGAACTTCGGCAACCGCGGCTACGACTCGGCGGGCAATTCCAACGACTACCAGTGGATGAAGGAGAAGACGATCAACTCGTCCTTCACGGCGCCTAAACATGAGGTGGGCCTGGCGAAGTGGTCCCGCAATGTGGCCAACCCCGCGACCAAGAGTGCCAGCGAGAAAGCACCCCTTGGCGAGATGGTCACCTACACCATCGACTCCATGGCCAATAAGGGCAACACGCCGCTGTTCGGTTTGAATGATAAGACCACCTATGGCGCGGAGCTCTCCGATCAGTTGCCCTCGGGCTTCCAGCTGTCCGGCCTCACCGTGCGCGTCAACGCCAGCGGCGAGTCGAGGCTGTCGGGTACGGGCGATGATGCTCACCGCGTGGCCGACCTGTCCGACTGGTACGACACCGCTTCGGGCAACGCCGTGCTGCAGTTCCAAGTGAAGGACGCCTCGAACAACGTCAGTTGGAAAAACCTGCCTGTGGGTTTTACGGAGATCGAGCGAGCGGCCGACGACAGCTACGCCGTTTACCGTTTGGGCGAAGTAAACGATGTGGAAAACGGCATTGCCGAAAAGCTGGAGGCGATGAAGATCGCTGCCGTGCCGGGGCACCATGTGAAGGCGGGCGATAGCGCTTTCACTCACGAGTTCACGGGTACGTTCCGCCTGTTGTTCAAGCATTCTCTGCCCGCCGACACGGCTATTGCGAGCTCCGTTGACGTGACCGGCCTCATGATGGAGCTCACTTCCAATGGCGATTACGGCCGCTACGACAACAAAGCCGACATCACCTACGGCAAGCGCCTGTGGTCGGTGAACCCAGACGGCTACAACCAGCCGAAGGAAACCACCAAAGCGGTGAAGGCAACGTTCATCCCCGTGCCTCCGGCACCCATCGATCAGGCCAAGGTGTTCTCCATGTATGACGGCTCCGGTCGGGCCGATGTGAACATGGCCACCGAGGCCGATTCGCGTAACGCCCTCGTGGACACGGCCAATGCCGGCTATCGTTTCCGTTTCGCCAATACCTCCACCTCCCGCATGGCTCCGGCGGTCATCGAGATCGGCCCCGTGCCTGACGGGCGCGACCCCATCACAAGTCCGGGCGGGGGTGCTCCCACGATTCCCTCGGTGAAGGCGCCCAAATTCGTGACGAGCCAGATTCGCTTGGGCTCGGGCTTCTTCGGCACCGATCCAGCGGCCGTGGTCGACAGCATCACGCTAACCTATTACGGCACCACCGCCCCAGCCGACGTGACCAAGCTCACGAAGGCCATTCGTCTCGCTGACTTCACGGCGGAGCTGAAGGACGGGGTGCCTACGGGCTACTATTACTACAACCTTCCAACGGACGTCGGGTATCTGACCAACGTCACTATGAACTTGAAGTCCTTCAAGGCCAACATGACCGTGGCCGATGCCCAAGCGCTCGTAGAACTGAAGGGAACGCCGGTGGATGTGGGCAACATCACGGTGGGCTCCTCGTTCCGCACCGACTACATCAACCCCGCCTCGAACCGCCAGGTTTCCGACAGCGCGATGCTGCACTCCATGTACGTACCTATCAAGCCGGAAGTCACGGCCTCTTACGGCTGGGTCGACAACACCGGCGCCAGCCGGGCCAACAGTGCGGTGCCCTACCGCTGGGGCGATATGGAGGACGAGACGGCCTATTTCCGCTACGACTTGTCCAACAACTCAGAGTACGAGATGAAGGGCTTCGGCATGGACGCCGTCGTGAATGGTACGTCCAAGCAAAACGATGGCACTCGTGACGCGTGGCGCGGTTTCATTGCCCGCTCGGTGGTCATCCCCGGCTTCTCCTATGGAAGTGCGCCCGTCTACGACGTCAACGACAACGTGACTGGCGAGGAGACCCGCTGGCACTACAATTACGGCTCTGTGACCTCGGTGGACGTCTTCGACACCTACAACGCCACCGCCTCCATCATGAAAGCGGAAAGCGACATCCGCCCGAACGGCTCCTACGACATCGAGAGCGTCATCAAGACGATGCCCGCTGCCGGAGGCACCCATACCTTCGCCGACGGCACCGTGCTCACCCTGGCCGCGAACGGCACCGTGACGCTGAAGGTCGCTACCGACGGTGTTGTGAACGGTGCACTCTCCGATGGCGCTGCCGAGAAGGCCCCGGTGAAGATGGTGCGCGTCCGCTTCGGCCGCGTGGATAAAAAGCTCGCCGCCGGCAATTGCCCAGTGGTGTACCTCTACGGTCGCGCCGACACCCACAGCAACGTGCGCACCGACGTGCACGCCTTCGCCACCACCGCGGTTTACGGCCCCGACATGCAGCTGCCCCGCGGCACGCGCAAGGAGGGCAACAGCCGCAACTACCTGGAGCACAACGCCACCATGACCTTCGGCGCCTTCGCCTCCAACGTGAGCTGGACGGTGACCAAGAACAAGAACGTGCGGCCGAATGTGGGCACCGAGAGCACGGGCCAGAACGTGGAGGTGGCCAACTACTCCGACGGCAACTCCTACAACTTCACCATCAAGAACGCCGGTCTGAACCGCGCCGACGATACGACGGTCTCGGTGAACATCGATGATCTGAGCCCGTACTTGAAGGATCCGGTCAACGACGTTCAGGGCTTCAAGACCCGTGCCGTCACCTTCAACGAGGCCTTGTTCAACTTTGGCTCCACGGTGCGTATCGACAACACCCCGGCCAAGCTGGACAGCGCCCTTAAGAAGGCCACGTTCTTCTTCCGTGACGTGGTCGACGACGGCTCGGGGAACAAGAGCGCAGTGTCGAAGGGACAGACCATCGAACTGTCATTGGCCGAGCTGCAGGCGCTCTATACCTCGGGTAAGGACGCTGCCGGCAACTTCGCCATCGACATGACGACGGACAAATTTGCCTCCGTAGCCGATTTGTACTTGGAGTCCATCGACCTTGCCTATAGCGAGATCGACCCTCATTTCGCCGCGGGCAACAAGCACGTGAATGCTGATAAGAACCGCGACGTGACCATCAAGCTCACGGGTAAGGTGAACCACTGGTACAACAACAAGGTCTCCGAGGGAACGCTCACCGGCAACAGCCCCCTGGAGTACTCCAAGGTGCGGGCCACGGCGGCTGTGACCCAGACGGCACCGCTGGACCACCCGAACAACAAAAACAGCGTCACAGCCTTCTTTAAGGTGTATTTCCCGGCTTTGGCCCTGCACAGTTATGGCCAGTACGGCCCCACCTTCAACGAGTATCAGAACAACCACACCTACGGCCACGCGAGCTGCTCCGACGGCTCCTACACCTTGACGTCGGTGCCCTACGACCGCGACTTCAAGATGTGGGTGAACCTGTACAACGAGCGCTCGGTGTCCACGTTGGATGATTTGGACATCACCATCAACGCGCCAATGGAATACGACAGTTCGCTCGATCTGGCCGGGAACACCACGGCCGACTGGGCCGGCTTCCATACCACCAAGGTGACGGTGAACGACGAGCTCTTCCAGGTGTTCGAGCACGGCACGGTGGGTTCCATCAAGTTCACGGGCAAGCCCGAGGGCGCCGGCGCGAAGGACGCCGCCAACGTAGTGTGGGAGATTTACCCCGACGAGGACTACCGCAGCTCGGCACGCTCGCCCATCCCTGCCGCCGCGGCACGGCCGAGCTACTTCACCGACAAGGATGGCGGCCGCTACGAGTTTACCGCTGACGGCGACCTGATCATTGACGAGAAGACGCTGCGCGAGCACGGCATCATGAACTTGCGCCAGGTGATGCTGGGGAGCTGGCAGGACATGGACGTTGACCACTCCTCGAACAAAAATGAGCAGAACATCGTGTTCGAGGGTTTCTGCGACCAGAACTTCGACACGTTCAAGAACTTGACGGCGAAGACCGAGAACTACCTGCTGAAGCTGCGCGGGGCCAATACAATTCCCGGCATGGTGGGGACGCCCGTCACGCGCAACGACATCTCCCAGATCTATATGTCGAAGATGTACTTCGACACCATTAACCGTGCGGGCCTCTACGACTCCAACGCCAGCGGCACCACCAATCCGGCCAACAACGGTCATCGCTTTCAGCTGAACACGTTGGGTTCCTGGGACAACTGCCACAGCCGCCATAACTCCAGCTACGCCTCGGATGCGGAGTACAACTACGCGCTGGATGTGGGTTACAAATCCCAGGTATCGCTTCTAGCCGACTTCCGCCAGGTGAACAACTATTATGCCAACGGCGCGCCGGAGCGCACCTGCCACTGGGAGCGCAACAACCGCGGCATGTCCTACACCGGCCCGCAGACCTTCAATACCGGTATGGTGCTGCACATGACCCAGACCATGCCCAACGGGTACTTCGACTCCTATTATCTGAAGATCCATCGCACGGCGGCACCGTATTTTGACAAGATCACGGTCACCTACTCCGACGGCAAGACCCTGGAAGTGATGGGAGACGAGATCAAGGCGCTGCTGCAAGGGGCGGCGGCCGATTCCGTGCAGAAAGGCTATGACGGCAAAGCCTACTTCCGTCTGAACCTGTTGGCCCGCGACGGCGATGGCAATCCCAAGGCCAGCTTCGGCACCGGTGAGAACAAGTCCGACTCCTATCGCCATCCCTTCGACGACTACGAGAACGTCTCCCTGACACCGGGCTCGCCCCGTTTCACGGTGACGAAGATCGACTACGTCATCCGCATCAACCAGCACCAGTTCAAGACGGGCGAGAACCGCTACATCTCCGGCGAGGGCGACTGGACTGATTCCAGCACGGCCGGCGCGGCGCTGAATGTGCCCGATTTCGGTGCCTGGCATCCCAATGTCCAGGAAACCCGCGAGGCCATCATCGACCGCATGGCCATCGAGGTGAACGGCCGCATGTACACCGAGACCCCCACGGCGGGCATGAACATGTACGTGGACACGGCCCTGGAGGTGGGCGGCACCAACTCCGGCAACAATCGTCCGGGGCACGTGGCTCTGGTGCGCTCGGATACCAAGGACAAGCGCGCCAACAACAACGCCTCCAACACGGCCCTCGATAACGACAAGGGACGCTTCGCCTCCGGTTGGTCGTTCCAGGACTACCACCGCACCGGCGACTACTGGCACCACTACGACGGCGTGGCCTATATGCGCCACCTGCGCAGCCGCACCAACGTGGTGGCCCGCGTCGATGGCAACTACACCATGGAGGGCATCAACTGGGGAGGCACCGATCAGACCCAGTTGAACGACTACGACAACTACGTCAGCGGCACGAGCCACGCGCTTTTCGGCGGCGATGTGAACTTCGCGACGTCCTTCTATCGCCATACGGTGTACCGGGGCTTCTACACCGGCGATCAGTCCTACACGGGCACGTGGGGTTACGACACCTACTGGCCCAACGATTGGGGCTGGAATTACACGGCCTTCAACGACAAGGTAACTCTGGGCGACACCATGCCCTGGTGCCAGCCCGATGAGGATTTGGGCTACTACGGCTTCCTCACCACCGGCCTTCGCGTGCAAAGGGGCGTGCTCAATCACCTGCGCTCCTACGACCGGGCCTCCATCACCTTTGTGACCCGCCAGTGGGCTGCCACCGAGGATAAGAACGCCGACGGCTTCGCCATCTTCGAGGAGCAGGCAGACGCAAGTCGCACGTTCCGCCTCACCCGCGACGGCCTGTATCTGAAGAACGGCTCGTCTTGGGACAAGGTGTCCGACAACGGCCTCGCGTTCTTGACCGCTTCCGGCACCACGGGCTCCGGCGGCTATATCCAGTTCCAGCGTCCGGACGAGGAATCTCACAAGGTCATCGAGGACTACAAGTTGGCCAACGGCGGCAGCATGATCGTCGTCCCGCTGAACGCCAACGAGTTCATCGCCTCCTATACGATGGATCTCGGTCCCTACAACGGCAACGGCGACATCACCGCCGAGGCCAAGGATCTCGTGGTCGATCGCGACGGCGGCGATAAGGATATCGACATCCAGCTGTTCGGCCGTCCCTACATTTACAAGGGGCAGAAACACCCGGCCTTCAAGAGCACGACGAAGCATGAGGGCTGCGGCGATGTGGCCGATGCCCGTAACCACGTGAGCGCCTGGGCCTACCACTTCAAAGACTACAATCCGACGACGGGCGCCTTCTCCAAGAGCATCAACAATTACACGGCCTCCGATTCCTCCGGCGTGCACCAGGGCGTCAACGACTGGCGCGGCTCGTCCAACGCCAGCGTCACCCATCGCAACCGCGATACCGCCTGGTTCTTGGGCTATCTCATTCCCTTCGAGTACTACTCGTACCTGAGCGTGAACCCGACGGGCTCTGCCTATCACGACACGGGGCATCCCAACATTGCCGATTACCAGGCCGATAACCTCACGCCCAACATCGTGCGCTACGAGGCGCGCTTCCGCAACAACAACGACAAGAACGAGGGCGTCGACGACGAGAACCGCGCGGCCCATATCAGCCAGGTGCGCTTGCGCACGAGCTGGAACCCGTCGTTTACCTCGGCGGGCGACGCCGATGCCATTCGCGTGCAGAAGATCTACGTGCCCAAGCAGTTCGTGCCCGTGGGCGGCCATGACCGCGTGGACACCTGGTTCCGCGCCCAGGACTTCCAGTTCACCGTGCGCACGGTGCGCGACGGCGTGAACGACACGACCGCCACGGTGAAGCTATCCTGGGAGGACATGATTCATCTGGGCATCTTGTCCGGCACGGTGTCCGGCACCGGCACCGCCGCCACCTTCTCCGGCGATTGGAGCCAGAGCGCGGTGTATCCGGATTGCTACGTCATCGACGTGGAGAAGTACCTGCGTATGACCGAAATCAAGCGGGCCAACGCCGACAAGGGCACCGACGAGCTGTTCAGCCTTCTGGGCTTGAACCTCGCCGGCTATAAGCTGGCCGACGGCCAGACTGAGGCCGATGCCAAGAAGGCCGTGCTCGATAAGATCCAGGCCGGTATTGTGGGCCACTATCACGCGGTGAATCGTACCAACACCCTCGGGGGTGCTTTTGCCGATGATGCCACGGTGAACCTGGAATACGCCGCGCCCTATGTGACGAGCGCGCAGTTCCTGTTTGTGTCTCCCCAGGCCAATCGCGAGAAGCCCGAGACTATGCTCGACTCCGGCCAATGGCTCGGCGCCACCTGGCAGACGCGCAACAACACCGACTGGCAGCACAACTTCGCCTTCGCCTACGATGGCGTCTACGCCGACCGCGAGGTGACCGACTTCCGCACGGCCACCGAGACGGGCAACGACCCCGCGCGGGGCAACTGGAATTACTGGTCGACGCCCACCTTCGACAAGCAGGGCAATGGCTTCGGCGGCATGGCCATGTACGACAACCTGACGGTGTCCGACGTGCTCACGCGCGACCCGAACAAGAATACCCTCGTGCGTCACGAGGACAACGAGCGCGGTTACGATCTGTCGCATCGTTTGGGCGCGCTTACCACCGATATGCAGCGCGGCAAGAAGGTGGTGCTGAACGGCACCGAGAAGACTATCTTCGCCTATGATGCCGACAGCACCTCGGTGACGTCTCCCTGGTCCTATGCCCCCGACGCCACCACGGGCACCAATGGCAGCAACATCCCCAATGGTGACTTGTACGCCGGCGATTACGTGGAGTACCGCCTGTACGTGGGTTCCGGTGTGCCGGCCGGTCAAGGCACCAACGGCAAGGTGCGCACCGATCTCACCTACGATTCCGGCAGCGGTTTCTCCTTGGACGCGCTGCCCTTGGAACATGTGGATGCTCGCTTCGAGGTGGGCGTGGGCCAGCGCATCGTCGGCTGGGAAGTAGAGAAGTACTACGACACCGCCCAGGGCAAGTGGGTCGAGAACAACACCGCCTCCCGCGGCAGTGGCGCGGCCCTGCCCGTGACGGCGCGGCTCACCAACGCCGACGGCACCGTGACCAATCCGGTGGAACCGCAGGTCGATCTCTCCCAGGTCGACGGCGCGGAACAGTATGACGACAACCGCAACCTCGTGTTCTCCATCGGAGAAGCTTACACTGCCTCGAAGAACAACGGCAATGCCACAAGCCAGATCGATCCCGGTCGCGGCGTGTGGATTCGCGTCATCACCCAGATGACCGACGAGCTGGAGACCGACGGGGCCTACGACGACAAGGAGAACCAGACCAACCGCTCCGACAATCCGAGCTACCAGGGCCGGGCGCTTAGGGCCAATTTCTATGCTGTGGCCGCACCGCTGCACGGCTACAGCCAGTATCGCGTCTACAACAACACGGCCGGGGCCGAGGGCGGTAACAACAAGGCGTCTGCTGACTTCGCCAGCGATAGCGGTGAGATCGGCTATATCGGGGGCGCCCACAGCACCGGCTCGGGCACGGCGGACAACTGTGTTGCCAATCCCGCGACCCAGCTGTGGTACAGCTTCATCACCAAGGCCGACGGCCGCACCGTGCGCTTCGACGGATTCAACCAGCTGGCGGCTCACGATCACTCGGACGTGGTCTTCCACAACCATAAGAAAGAGGTCGAGAACACCAACGCCGACGTGAATCGTATCGCTGTCACGCCCGAGTATTACGATTGGGAGACGGGCAAGCTGAATCCGCTGTCCTCCTCGGGCCAGAGGGCCAATGCCGATGGCAACCGCATGCGCCTGCGTGTGACGAACATTCGCAACACCACCTGGCACGAGTCCACCATGACAGTGACGGTGTCCTTTATGCGCTCGGTGCGCGGCCTTGGCATCACCCAGGGTGCCTACGGCGACGGCACCGTAGGCTTCGACGCCAACGGTAACCCGGCCGGCGAGCGCTACTTCGAGTTGACGCGCAAGCCCACCTATGTCGCTGATGAGACCATCGCCCAACTGGGCTATCCCACCGAGGCCGTGACGAGCAAGGTTGCTTGGAACAGCACGACACCGGCCCAGCGTTTGGGCTTGAACAACGGGTCGACGGCTGTGGCTCGCAGCCACGCGCTTTTGCCTGCATCGAAAAACCTGACGGGTGAGGGCGTCAGCACGGGGGCGGCCGACCGTCGTCCCGCCGTGAAGATCGAGTACTACGTGCCCGATTGGAACAAGGCCGCGACGCCGGCCACCACTACCCTCGAGGAGCGCGAGACCGTCGTGCCGGCTGTCGGCACGATGGCGGCTACAACGTCCATGGGCGCGTGGGTGAGCTACGAGGATTTGGAGACGCGCTATGCGGTAAGCGACCCTGCGGTGGCCAGCAACGGGGCCGCGCTCACGCCTGAGGGCCATACGGCCGACGGCAATGTGTTCCGCGACGTGACCGGCGTGCGTTGGACCTACTACGATATCCCAGCTGTGGCTCAGGGCGACGTGGCTTTCCCTCTCGATGACGTGGCGCTGCTTGGCGTGGCTCGCTACGAGGACACTCGTCTCAGCACGACGGCGGTCAACCACACCACCGGCGAGCAGCAGAACCTGTGGTCGCCCTACAGCCAGGTGGACGTGGCCTTTACCCACACCGATCAGCAGAACACTACCCTCGATTTCGTGGATATGACGAAGTCGACGACGGCGGTACCGGTGCTCAAGGGCAACGCGCCGGTGGCGCATCGGCTCGATCTGACCAAGCAGGATGAGGGCAAGCGCCAGGGCACCACGGTGTGGCGCCGCACCCCCGTCATGCAGTTCCAAAACCAGGTATTCCAGACGGCCGATCAGGCGAAGGCGCCCTATAATGCCGATGCCGCACAGAAGGCGAGTTACGTGGCCGGCGAGCAGCTGTGGTACAAGAACACCCTGAAGAACGTTCCCAAGAATACGAATGCCGGTATGACCACCCTTGAGGGCGAGTTGTACAATCCGGTGTTCTACGAGATGATCCCCACCCAGTACCTGAAGGACGAGAAGGACGGCACCATCACGGCCCAGTGGCTGGCCGATCATGTGAACGTGAGCTGGTACGAGAACTTCTACAACGTGAAGACCGGTACGGTGGAGCATCCCGATAAGGACGTCTACGCTCAGCGCACCAACGGCATGAAGCTCATCGTCGAGCCCGTGGCTGACTACACGCTGCCCGACTACGGCGGTGCCATGATCTACAACAACTACAATGCCACGCGAGGCAATGGCCAGAGCATCTCCAACGTGACGGTGATGGGCGGCCACGGCAACTACTTCTCGCCGCTCGATCCGCGCACGGCGAACACAAGCCAGAACACGACGTTCACGCTGTTCAAGATCTCGTGGATACCCATCGATTCGGTGCTGCCCGAAGGGGCGGCCGAGCCGTCCGACGGCCGTTACCGCACCGAGCGGGCCGCCGGCACGCGCGGCGGCTCCATTGTGGATGAGAGCCTCCAGTACGACCGCCCGGTGGACACGGTCATGCCCGATTCGACGCGCATGGAAGTGGGCGACCGCATCGAACTGCACTTCGACATATACGCCTCCGTGGACAACCTGCCCCAGGTGTATCAGCGCCACGGCATCACGGGCGACCGCCTGCAGGGCGGCATCGGCACGATGGGGTTGGAGCCGGCGTACTTCCCGCGCGTGGGCGAGTACTACTATGCCGACTACACGACCTATTCCGATAACTGGACGGGCCGCATCAACCCGCTCAACGGCGCCCAGGGACTGCACGACACCTGGGGCGGATTCGCCGTGCGCACCGACAACATCCTCATGGATATGGACTACCTGATGCTGGATTCGGCCTTCTCCGGCGACAAGCCCGAGCAGACCGACACCTGGGAGATGTTCGACGGCTCCTATTCTTACATTCCCGGCGAGGCCACCTCCTACGGTCATTACGGGTCGGGCTGGGATGTGAACAACTGGGGCGTCAACGGCATGGGCTGCTACGCCTACCCCTACAGCACCGACGGCAACAGCATCAACTACCACTCCAACATCAACAGCTCGGCGGGAAGCGACGCCACCTCCATCGGCTACTTCCTCGATACCGACATGAAGACCTCCAACTACAAGCAGCCCATTCGCTACACGCCGCGCCCGAAGGCCGGCACCAAGAGCTCGGTGGAAACGCAGCTGCCCGACGACACCCATTACGTCTGGTGGTACGACGGCGACGACTCCGCTAACACCGGCGGCGGCAACCGGGTAGCGGAGAACAACTACGCCAACGGTGCGCCGTCGCTCACCAACCGCCATCGCTATGTGCGCGACTGGTACGCCTATGTGGTGAAGCCCCGCGTGAACGCCACCCCCGACAACAGCCGCTGGCAGTCGGCCACACCGCTCGTGTGGTCCGAGACGCGCCTGCACCTGCGGAAGGCGTGGCTGGCCACCTCGAGCCGCTTCATCTCCGCGGCCACGGCCACGGAGGGCTCCGGCGTTTCGAACTACGAGGCCCAGCGCTTCTACAATGGCCAAAACGGCGCCGAGGACACCCATGCCGGCTGGACGGTGGGCGGCTACGACTACTCCGGCCAGCATTATCGCGACCATCGCGGCGTTATCCGCGGCCAGTATGCCACGGCCCTCGAGTACAACCAGGACTTCATCAGCGAGCTTATCGCCTACAACTACGGCGACCGCAACCTCGACGGCGTGGAGTTCACCTACGTGATGCCCCGCGGCGTGGAGCCGAAGGTCGGTGGTACCATCGAAGCTCCCGACGATGACGACGATCTGGACGCCGACGCGGTCGACTATTACGGCAAAGTGGTCATGCAGGTGAACGCCGACGGCCTCAGCGATCCTATCATCGTCGATGTGGTCGGCGTGACGGGCAACGTGGTGCTGCAGGACTTCGCCCTGACGCCCAACGAGCCGGTGGTACTGGGCGGCGTGACCCCGGCCACCGAAGAGGGCGGCGACGATGTGCCCTACACCTTCCCCGAGGGCGATTACTGGATCGTCATCAAGGAAGTGGGTACGACCGGGGAAGGGCTCCCCTTCGCCACGGGCGAGTATACCTATAATGTGCTGGTGACCGGCGAGGACGGCAAGCAGACCGTCGAGCGCCGCACGACGCCCTACAAGCCGCTCGCCTTCCACGTGACCGCCCATGAGGGCATGGTGGCGGCCAATCCCTCCGAGACGACGGACGCCGACGGCACAACCACTTCCACCGGTGTCTCCGCTTCGGTGAGCGATGCGCTCAAGCCCGAAAAGAAGAAGGTCTACGCCGAGGACGATGGCACCAATACCGGCACAATGGTCCCTGTCAAACTGACGCGCTACACCGGAGAAGTGATCAACGGTCAGACCACTGATGGCGTGGAAGTGATCACCATCAACAGGAAAAACTACGTGCGTGACGAAAACGGCAAGTACGTGGCCTGCTCCGAGACGAATCGCTTCGTCGAGATCGACGTGTACGATCCGTCGGTACCCTCGCAGGTGAACGCCGAGCTGACGCTCGATCGCATCGAGCACGACAGTACCGTTACCGTGCAGGTGAACGCCGAGGGCGCGAGCGCTGATGCGCCGGCTACGGTACAGATCGTCGCTATGACACCGCGCGAGGTGCAGCACGAGGAGACAGTTCCGAAGACCGACGATGAGGGCAAGCCGGTGGTCGGCGAGGACGGCCAGCCGGTTATGGAAACGGTGACCGTCACCGAGACCGTCTACGACGAGGGCGCGCCCGTCGAGGGCTTCGAGAGCATCGCCGTTGCGGCCAACGAGCCGGTGGAGATCGCCACGCTGCCGCGCGGCCATTACGGCGTGAAGATCACGGCCTCCCCGCAGATGCCCAGCGAGCTGGGCGGGGGCCTCAGCTATTCCTATCCCACCGAGGCTGTGCACTTCTATGTGGTGGGCTTGGGGGATGCCATCGAGGTGCCGGCCTGGAACCTCGAGCACAAGTGGGATGACAGCACGCTGTCGCTCACGGTGTCGGCCTATGGCGCCGACACCCCGGCCCAGGTGGTCATTCGCAACGAGAACGGCGACATCGTCGACCCGAGCACCGGCCGAGCCGTGCTGCCCGGCGAGGACGGCGAGCCGGTGAGCGACGCGCCCTACCGCATTGCCGTGGCCCGGGATGTCAAGACCGATCTGGCCGTGCTGCCCCGGGGCACCTACTACGTCTCCATGGTGGAGGCGCCCACGATGAACTTCGACTACACCGTCATGGAAGCCGAGATCGTCGACGGCGTGCCGACGGGCGACGAGATCGAGGTGGCCAAGAAGGGCACCTGGCCCTTCATCGGTCCCGCCACTGCCGTCGAGGTTGAGGCCGACGGCCATGGGACCGCGCTCGATATCGCCATGGAGTGCACCTTGGCCGACGCCCCCGCGGTCACCGACGGCGAGTCGGTGGTGCGTATCAACATCGCGGCCCCTGGCGCGCCGGCGGGCACCACGTTCAAGTACAGCCTCATGAAGGTCGTTGCCACGGGCGAGGGCGAGGGAGCCACTGAGAGCGAGGTGGAGATCGAGCAGCGTGCCGACGTCATCGCCAACCGCCCGGTCTTCCTGAAGAGCCTCAGCCCCGGTACCTACCGCCTGCGTCTCGTGGAATCGCCGAAGCTTGCCGATGGCACCACGTTCGTGCTTCCGGAGCGTCCCATCGATTTCGTCGTGGAAGACGGGGGTGCCGGCGTCGATCTGGCCGTGGATGTGGAGGTCGGCACCAACGCCGGGCAGGTGACGGTGAAGACGCCGACGGACAGCTTGAAGTTCCCCGCGGGAGGCACCTTCACCTTCCGCGTTGTGAACGCCTTGGGCGAGGCGGTGCAGATCACCGGCGATGACGGCCAGCCGGCCGACCGCCGCACGGCTTCGGCCGAGAACGAGACGGTGATCGGCGCGCTGCCGGCGGGCGGCTACAAGCTCATCGTGGAATCTCAGAGCTGGAGCGCGGCTCCCTACCTGCACGACACGGCCTTCACCGTGGACGGCACCGGCGGCCTGACGACGCTGGTGGTGATCGCCAACAGCACCGCGCCCGTCGCGGAGCTCACGGCGGCCTCCGTCCTTTCGACCTTTGCCACGGCGCTGTTCTGCGATGTGGAAGAGACTATGGAAGAGGGCCTGGGCGTCGCCATGAACCTCGTCGCCGAAGAAGAGGAAGAGGCCGTCGCCCCCGCGGCTGCGGCGCCTACCTCGGTGACGGGCACCGCCGATATCCTGGCAAGCGCCATAGGCGCCACCAATGTTGCAAGCGATGCCGTGCAGCCGAGCGACCTATTCCCCGAAGCGACGGCCACGACCTCCTTCGGCCTGCGCACCTATGCCGCACCGACGAGCCTTTCGCTGGAAGCGACGACCGATGGCGCCGCGCCGTCGGCCACCGCGTTCTACGCCGCCGGCGAGGAGGGGGCCGACCCCTCCGAGGGCGGCATCAACACGAACGATCTTGCCGGTCTGTCCCGGCGCATCCAGGCCCAGGTGTACCTGCTGAAGACCACGACGGGCGTGGGCGGCAACTACTCCCAAGATCCTTTCGCGAGCAGCCAGTGGGTCGATATCACCGACCTTATGGAGCTGGAAGTCGTGCAGACGCCGACGAGCGCCCCTGCCGGCTACTACGCGCCCAGTTCGGTGCAGGATCCGTACCTGGCGAGCCCGGGCAGCCCGGCTGCGGGCATCGCCCAGACCGCCGACGCCTCGAAGAGCACCTATACGGCGGTGCGCGCCGAGGGTTCGACGAACCAATCGATCAGCTACCGCGACAGCTCCCAGCCGTGGGTGCTGAAGATCAAGGTGAAGCAGGATCTGGCCAAGTGGTTCGGTCGCAGCATCGATATGTCGGCCGCCGACGCCGCCGACCCCGATTTCATCCGCACCTGGAGCGAGTACAACCAGTACGCCGAAACCCTGAAGGCGATTCTCAACGGCAATCTGGGCGGCTACCAGATCAAGGTGAACATTCCCTCCCACGTGTTCGGCAACAATGAGAACGAGCGGTGGTACGACCGCGTGCTGACGCGTCCGTGGGACGACCCGACGAAGAAGGTGGGCCAGAACAAGGCCGCCGGCGAGGAGCCGAGCCGCTCGAGCGCCTATTACCAGGTGTACGACTACGACCACTTTGAGGGCCTCTCGCGCGACCGCACCAACAACCTGCAGCCTTACGGCATGGACTACAAGTACACGATGCAGCGCTACTGGCGCCACGGCAGCGAGATGCAGCTTGCCGGCGCGCCCAACATGCCGGCGGTGAACGGCTGGACGGTGCAGAACAACACCGTGCGCACGACGACGCCCGAGGACACGAGCGAGGTGGCCGACCCCATGGGCACTGCTGCGGCGAACCTCGATTTCTGGAAGAAGGCCTATAAGGACGAGGACAGCACGGGCCCGGTGCTCTACGCTCAGACGGGCACCCAGGCCGTGATGCGCAAGCCCGTGGTGCGCGTGTGGAACTCCATCAGCCTGCCCGACGTGCTCGCCGGCGATCAGGAAACCGGCACCGTGACCGACGGCGTGGGCTCTACCTCGGCCAACTATTACATGGAGACTGAGACTGACACGCGCCAGGTGAACGTGCATGTGGAGAACCGTTTCTGGTGGGATTCCCTCTGCCGCAACTACAGCTACGTCTCCGGCTCCGATACCGGCTGGTCCATCAACGAGAACCGCACCCACACCTACTCGGTGGAGGGCGGACAGATGGGCGCTCTCGTGCTGCCCGTGGTCACCGTGGTGCTGCCCTTCGGCATCACGCCGCTGCACCGTGAGACCCGCAAGCCCTACGGCCAGTGGCCCGGGCGCACCCAGGAGTTCCTCTACGAGGACTGGGACATCGCCCAGTCGACCAACGCCAACTGGAACAACCAGGGGCAGGTCAACCAGAACGAACCGCTTGAGTGGCTGAAGGACAACTTCACCGCCACGGTCACCTACGAGAAGGTGGAGGCCGACGCCACCCAGTACCCGGCCGACGACATCAACGACGACAACTACCGCTTCGTGGTGCGCTTCATTCCGAGGGGCGATGACTTGAACCACGACCCCGCTACCGAGCAGCGCATCCTGTCCCATCAGATGGACACGTTCAAGTTCTCCATCGCCATGACCGAGGAGCCGGAGTGGGAGGAGCTGCCCGCCCATAAGGAGGCCGCGCGTACCACCGAATCGATCCGCACCTACGTGACGAGCGCCATGACCGGTTACAAGGGCCTCGTCGACAACGACATTCCGGGCAACCCCTACACCGTGGGCGCTCCCTCGCAGTTCCGCGCCTCGGGCGATTCCATCGGCCGCGACGCGCGCCTCGATGCCCTAAGTGCCTCCTATTTCACCCGTTGGGGCGATGTAGGCGACTACAACACCAACAGCGGAAACCGTCGCTACAACACCACCAATGCCCTGGGCACCGCGCTTTACACCGATGCCCACGGCTGGGATGCCTATCGTTACCAGTGGGAGTACGACAACGTCTTCAACGGCTCCTACACCTACCAGCACAACTGCTACATGAGCGGTGGGAGCTGGGTGCACCGCTCGCACTGGTGGAACAACGTGCAGATGGTCTATCGTCTGCCCTACAACTTCTACAACGCCGGCACCCAGACCAACGACCAGGTGCAGTACAACCACTTGACGGGCTACTTCGGCACTTACACCGAGAAGGACGGCTCCCAGCGCCCCGGCGGTCCGCGCGTCGGGCTTACGGGTAACGCCGGTAACGAGGGCCTGAATATCTCGGAATACAACTTCCGCACCCAGTACGGTCTCTCGAAGGCGACGACCAACAACCTGAACAACAACTACCTCGCCAGCGACGGCTCGCTCACAGGCGACAGCACGAACTCCGGCGCCACTCGCACCGAAGCCTTCGCCACCCGCAAGGACGGCAAGCAGGCCGAGCACATCGACCGCGGTGCCTTCGCTGCCAGCAAGATCCGCCTGAAGACGCCGACGCTAGGGTCTACCTACAAAATCGAGAACACGCCGACGACCCGTCCCACGGACAAGACGACGCTGACCGATGCCGAGAAGGCCATCGCCGGGGGCGACCTGTCCGCCACGGCCTCCCTGCCGCTGCCCGGCGCTGCTGACGGCGCGCTGCTTGCGAGCAACCAGGCGAAGTCGAAGGAGGGTACTTTCGAGTACGACGACGAGATGTGGTTCTCGGCCACGTTCAGCAACTCCGTTATCGCCAACAAGAACGCTTCGGGGCAGCAGGGCAAGGAGGGCGCGCTGCAGCACGCCAAGCTGGTGTTCTCGGTGTATTTGCCCGAGCAGGTGACCTTCTACGACCAGAAGAAGCTCATGAATTTGGGCGAGGTGGTCACGCCGGCCGACTTCGAGAAGCTGTTCTGCGATTACGAGGGTGATGATTACGCCTTCTATGTGGAGCATACCTATCGTGATCGCCATTCCGACACCGGCACTGTGAAAGACCCCGTCACTGGTTCGGCGGTGTACCCGAAGCGCGAGAAGCAGCAGAAGAAGTACGAGCGCCTCACGCCCAAGCAGCTCATCGAGCAGGGTTGGACCGTGCGCGTGCGCGTGCAGCCGGACTACGACAAGGACGCCTACGGGGCTCTCGCCTCCGGCGCCGCCAACAAGCACAGCGAATACGGCAAGCCCGATGGGGACGACCCGAACGATACCGTGGATGCCGCCGACGTGAAGGGTTGCGCCCGCTCCGGCGAGACCATCGTCTTCGAGCTGACGCCTCCTGACGACGCCAACGACTCCGAATTCCTGAAGCACGAAAGCCTGCTCTCTGCTTTCTGGGACAACGTGCGCGCGGATGGCTATTTGGGCGCCGGCGATGCCGTGACGCTGAAGGTGCGTACCCGCATCGACAATGTGGGCGATGAGGAATCCGCCCTGGTGGATCTCACCGACGAGAACGGCGAGCTTCTGCCCTACAACCAGCAGAAGGAGCTTGTGCGCAAGTGGTCCACGGAGGCCACGAAGGCCTATTTCACTGCCGAGGATCGCGACGTGGCGTGGCTGCCCAAGGAAACGGGCTGGAGCCATCGCTGGACGGGCGAGACTGCTACGGTCACCGTCTCCAAAGACGAGAAGCTGTACAAGGCGGTCACCGACGGCGCGGGCAACGTGCTCTACGGTGCCGACGGCTTCCCTCAATACACGGCCCTCACCGATCCGGCGGGTGCCGACGAGCAGACCGTAACTCTGGAGCAGGGCGCACTGTATCTGCGCCCCACGGTGGAGGAGGATTCTACCGGTGTCTATGGCGTGGGTGGCTTCAATAACCAGTGCCCGGAGTATTTCCAGTGGGCCGACGAGGCGTCGCTGGTCTATGACTCGGACACGCGCGAGGATCCGGACACCCTGGACATCATTCCTGCTGTGGACTACGACAAGGACGGCGTGTACACCAGCGGCGACAAGAAGACGGGCAAGAAGGACGTCCGCGCGACGCTGCCCGAGCGCCACATGTCCTCCACTTCCGGCATGTTCACCATCCGCAAGCCCTCGGCCTCGGTGCGCGTGGACACCGGCATGGTGCGCATCCCCACCAACGATACCAGCTCCACCGATTCCACCCAGTCGGGCAACAACAACCTGTGGGTGAGCCAGGCCGTCAACACCGGTGCGGCGGTGAACAGTTTCATCGTTGATTGGCAGGTGCCCCTGTGGGCCTTGGGCTCCCAGAGCAACGAGAACGCCCCGTGGGGCGACCCGACCGTGCCGGTGGGCAAGGTGACGCCGGACATCGAGTACGTGAAGAGCGGCGTGTGGGAGATCCCTGGCACCTACGAGTTCGAGCTGACGAACCCGGTGACCGGCGAGGTCACCAAGACCTCCGAGGGCGATCACTACTTCACCGACGACGGCACGGAGATCGGTGCCTGGCGCATCGACTTCCAGCGCGCCTACTCCCGCGAGGTGACCATCAACGGCACTGCCTCCTCCAGAACCGTTTGGCCCTATTACGGCAACGACGACAACGACTACGTGCCCCGGGAGGGCGACGAGCTTATTAAGAACGAAGAGTACGACCAGAAGAAAGACCAGTGCAACTTCGTGTTCAAGGCGAGCACGGTGCGCGTGCCCGTGAACACTCCCGAGGCGGCAGCAAACCGCGCCATCGAGGACAAGCTGTGGGTGCTTGTCTACGTGCGTCGCGCCCACACCAACGTGAAGCTTGCCAACAGCGGCTATGTGGAGCAGAACGGCAACGATCCGGTGCCCAACACGCGGGAGAACTTCTCTATGCCCGGCACCGATGCCGACCGCGACTATTTCTTCGGCGAGGACGATGCGGCCGACTGCAACACGGCCGGTTCTGCCAACATCTACAAATGGGAGCTCGTCGGTTGGACGAAGGTCTCGGCCAAGCAGAATATGACCTTCTCCCAGGGCGTGGCCCAGGCCGGCACTCAGATTCGCCAGGTGCGCTGGGTCGTCCGCGCCTGCAACACCGATGCGTCGGGCAAACCCATTATCGACGACGAGACGCTTTCCCATGAGGTGCCGGTTCCCTCGGGCTTCCGCCTGGCCACTGATGCCGACCCGGACACGGCGACCGCAGAAGAGCCCGATGCCGTCGATCCCTTGCGCAACAACACCGCCTGGCGCAAGCAGAAGGACTACAACGACCAGATCGTCTACAAATACGTCGATCGCAACCTGGGCAATGTGAACGAGTTGGCCGACGAGAACGGCATGCTCAGCAAGGTGTACAAGATCGGCCCGAACAGGTTGTACTATTTCGGCGAAGTCATTACGACAAAGAGCGGCAGCGGCGGGCGCACCTTAAGCGCCGCCGAGATGGACGCCGCCCTGAAGGGCACCGCTCCCAATCCTGCTGTGGAGGGGGAGGAGTGCTGGGATCGCACCATGCAGGGCGACCTCATCGTGCAGGCCCTAGAGTCCCAGTGGGTCGTCGGCACCTCGTTGCCCTCCACGGTCACCGCCAATGCGGCCGGAGTGCTCGGTCATGCCTTTATCAGCGAGCTGCCCAAGCTGCAAACGAACCTGCCTTTGGCCGGCGTGCGTACCTTGGGCGAGCCTGAGGCGGGGCAGAAGCTGCGGGTCGTCTCCGACGGCCAGAGTGCGTCGGCCGCCGTGGCCGCCGTGACCGACGCGCTGACGAGCGCCGGCGTTGCCGTGCAGGCCGCCGACGAGACCCAGAACCCGGACGAAGACCCGAACCTCGTGAAATCCGACTCGGTGCACGTAAACCACTTCGCCACGGTGGTGCCACGCTACGATGATACGAAGTACGCGCAGTTCGAGCGCGACCGCGCCGGCTTCTTCCGCTCCGACGAGAAGCCCACGATCAAAATTGATGCGAAACAGTGGTACTTCTCCGGCACCAACAACAACGGCTACGGCTGGAATAGCGAGTCCATCATGCTTGATCCTGAGGACTCCCTTTTCCTGCGCTACGAGGTGACCCTCTACAATATGTCCGAGGGCCAGCTGCGCCTGCTCGGCTTCGATCCTGAGGAAGAAGGGACGCCCTACAGCGTGGACACCTGCACCAACCCGTCGGTTTCCACCCTGCTGCCGCGTATCCAGAACTACGGCCCCACGCCCGAATCGATGTTCAACACGCTGCCCGACTTGACGAGCGCCCAGAAGAAGCGCCTCCAGCAGGCCGATGCTGTGCGTGCTATCGGCAAAAAGCTTCAAGAGATCACCGACGAGACCGACCGCGCGACGTTCGAGGCGAGCCTGCGCTCCATCGCCTCCGAGTTGGAGGGTCTGTGCGGGCGCGCCCTCACCGAGACAAACCCTGAGATTGTCGCTTCCATTTTGCATGGGGACGACGTACCCGACTCATCGAGGGCCGACGTGGAAACGACGATCAATTCTCTGCGCTCCCAGGTGAAGGTGCTTTTGGGCTATCATCCCCGGGTGGTGCACGAGGACGGCACCGAGACTCCGGAGGGCTATGACATCTCCACGGTGGAGCCGAGTGATGCCCGCGTGGCCGGCAAGAACGTCTTTGCTCAGGGCAACGCCCTGCAGAAGCGTGTCGAAAAAGAGCGTCCTTACAGCCGCGTGTTCCAGTACGTGCCCTCAAGCGACCTGTTCGCAACGGCTGCCTCCGACGGCCAGCTCGATTGGTCGGGCAATCGCATGGCCAACGACGGCTTCGACTACAAAAACGACAGCATGCAGTCGACGCAGCGCGCCGTAAAGGAAGGCGACTATTTGAGCCCTCTGGCTGAGGGGTACCGCCGCAAGCCCACCAACGCCTCTGCGGGCGACGCGAGCCACATGAACTCCCAGGTGCCGCTGTGGACCTACCGCGTGGTGAAGTACAAGCAGTATGAACGTGACGATTTCGGCTACTTGTGGACCCAAAACGAGGATGGATCGTGGAACTTCGTCGGTACTATGGACGACGAGGGCAAGGTCAGCAAGACGCTGCCCGAGGGCGTAGAGGTGCCGACGAAACCGGAGGGAACCACCAAGCCCTACACGAGCCTCACGGACTTCGACGAGTTGACTCCAGGCACCTCCACCGCGGCTATCCGCTACGAGGAGGGCATGACCCGCTTGGGCGCCGGCGTGTTGGCCAACGGCGGCACGGAGATCTCGGCCAAAGACGAGTTTGCCTACCTCTACGGTGTGCAGGACGACGGCACCGAGGCGGATACCGGCGTTTCCGACAACCTGACGGCCAACACGCGCCGCTCCTTCACCTGGAACTTCCTGGGCCAGAATGGCAGCCGCGGCGTGCTCAACCCCGGTGAGGCCATTATCCTCGATTTCATGATGCAGTTCTCGCCGCAGTCCTCGGCTTCCACCGATGTGGGTAATGCGCTCATCTTGTCTTCCTATGCGGACAAGGCCGGCTCCTACGACTTCTACGACTACCCGCTGTTCCGCACCGAGACCATCAACGACGAGAAGGTGACGAAGATCGTCACCAAGGCTACCATCAACGACCCGGAGAGCTCGGTCATTAAAGATTCCTCCTACCGTTCCGACCTCAACGACGGCAACGGCAACGGCGATCGTTCCGAGACGCTTTTGCGCAAGGACACCAACTCCATCGGCTGGTCCAACAACGACCAGGTCATCCAGGAGAAGATGGTGCAGCCGAAGTACACCGACGAGAAGTACTCGAAGCGCTCCCAGACGGCGGCCATCCCCGAGGGCACGAGTTACACCTACGAACTCATTCAGCAGTACACGGGCATCAACGACTCCACGTCCCTTCTGTACAAGCACTCGACCTTCGCGGACACGATGCCCCACGAAGGCGACAAGGAGACGTCCAACTTCGACGTGACCACGAAGACCTACAGCCTGCGCCAATCCCAGTGGAGCGGCTGGTTGCAGGACCTCGACTCTATCAAGATGGAGTACACCGATACGACGCCAACGGAGGAAGGCGATATCAAGGGCAAGTACGAGCTGCGCATCGCTTCGGCTAAAGACCCGGTGACCGGCCAGACGCTCTCGCCCCAGGCCTCGGTGTGGGTCGGCCCCATCGCCACCGCTGGCACCGGCGCAAACGTGAAGTACACGCCGCTCACCACCGATGATATCTACGAGCCCATCGATGCGGCCAAGGCGGCCGAGGCGGCTGCGGGCGGCGAGTGGGCCGAGGATGAGAACGACGAGTACATCACGCGCTGGGTGACGGAGAAGACCACGGGCCTCACTTTGGGCGAGGACGGCAAGACCGTCGTCTCCGAAGTGCCCGTCTCGCAGTCCATGGCGTCCATCAACATGGTTAATATCAACGACTTGAAGGACTACGTGAAACGTCACCCCGCCGAGGAGGAGGCCCTTACTCGTTGCATCGGCGCTATCTGGTGTCGGGTGCTCGACGACAGCCTCGTGCTTATGGCCCGCAACGGCGACGTACGTCTGAAGTACGACCTGAAGGCGCCGCTGAATCTTCCCAAGTACCTGGGTAACGCTGGCAAGACCTACAAGTCTATCGATGGTTTGCAGGAAGGGGCCACACCTCTGCAGGAGTACCTGTACAAGACGAGCCAGTGGAACACCTTCATGTCCATGGTGGATTACCGCCAGGGCGAGCGCGGCCTTACCTATCGCAAGATGGAGAACAAGCCGGCCGGCGTCTACGTGGATGCGCCCGAGGGCTTCGGCTACATCGGCAGCTACGTGTGGATGGATACCAACTGGGATACCCTGCAGAACGACACGAAGGGCGATGTTGTCACCGACCTTTTGGGTCATGAGACCACCTACCACAAGGGCGAGAACGGTCGCTACATCCTCTCTACGGAGAAGAGCATCAAGAACGGCAAGTACGCCTATACCTACGACAACGGCAAGGACACCGCGAAGCTGCTCAACGACCTGGACTATGACGGCGTGCCGGACGATCCGGGCGTCAACGGCGTGAAGGTTGAGCTTTTGAACGAGTGGGGTGTGCCGGTAAATCGCAATGGCGAAGCGGTGGCTCAGGTGAAGATGGATGCGAACTCCAGCAAGCTTACCTGGGTGAAAGCCGACCCGAAGACCGGCGCCGCTGTGAAGGGCCTCTACGGCTATGAGCCCGTCACCACCGCCGACAACGTCGATCTGGGCGCCTACGTGTACACCACCGAAAGCGACTACTACAACAACCGCGGCTACTACATGTTCTCTATGCTGAAGCCTGGCACCTACCGTCTGCGCTTCACCTTCCCGCAGAAGTACGCCAACTACGCGCTTACCACCAAGCGCATCGGTGCCTCCGATGCCCCGGTGATCGAGGTGGACGAGAAGACGGGCAAGGTGGGCTATCCGGGGACTACTGAGGACATCTCCTCTTACCTGGCCGTGACGCGCACGAGTAAGCAGATGGTGGCCGTCTCCGATCCCATCGAGGTGGAGCCGGTGATCTTCGACGCCGCGGCCTATGCGGCGGGCAACGAGCCGGATCACGAGCTCTACGATGCCAAGATGACGAGCTACAACGTCGGCATCGCCCTACCGGTGGTTTACGAGGGCGTGACCTACCGCGATGACAAGCTGGCCGGTTACGAGGAAATGGAAGAGGACCCAGAGGAAGGCGGCACGGGCGAGGGCGGCGGCGATGGGGGCGGCGAGGAAGGCCCCGGCGACATCTTTGCGAAGTCGGCTTCCGCCTCGTCGGCCCCGGCGGCCCAGGCTCTTGAGGCGGCGCCTCCGGTGAGCCAGGGGACGCCGTCGCTGCCGGGCATCTCCACCCTGTCGCTGACGCCGGACAACGCGCCGGCCTATGACGCGGCTGCCGGCGAGCTGCCCCCGTTCATCATGGTGAACGGCAAGCCCACCCTCAACCTGAACAAGTACGTCGAGCTGGACGGTTCGGTGGATCCTGAGCTCATCGACGGCGTGCTCGACTGGGTGAACGTGAACCTGGACGAATCGAATCCTTATGAGTACGCCGTGCGGGTAAACGAGATGCGCCTGAAGAACATGGAAGTGCGCGTCATGGTTCAGAACGAGAAGACGAAGAAGTGGGAGCAGGCTTTCGACACCAACGGCAATATGGCCGTGGCTCAGACCGACTGCTACCTGGAGGTGTCGCTTGACGGCGGCGCCACCTACCAGCGCGCCTTCGATACGGCTGGCAACAACCTCGTGAGTGCGGAGGTGCTCCGCGATGTCATGACCGGCGACAACCCGAACGGCGCCTGGCGCTGGACGCCCTACGAGGCCGGCAGCGCCAATGCCACGGGCTTCTTCCACTTCAGCCTGGAGCCCTTCCACAACTACAAGGTAGTGTGCAAGGACACTCGCGCCCGCATTCTGAAGCCCTCGGTCATGACCTGGGAGAACGATCCGCTCGCTCGCCCGACCAAGAACGCCGAGGACCAGGAGCAGGTAACCGTGGGCGCAGGAGAGGCCCAGGAGAAGCGCCCCAAGGACGAAGTGGCCGCCATGTGGGATAACGACCTGTGGCTCAAGAGCGGCTCGGGCGAGACCAACAGCTTCTACGCGGAGATTCCCACGGACGAGGCGGGGCACGCGGTCTATGAGGATCCGAAGAACGCTTGGAAGGGCTACAAGGTCTACGACAAGCTGGCCTTAGGCTGGATCGACGGCACCAAGGGCTTCCTCGGCAACTACGTGTGGTCCGACAAGTCCGGCTATACCGAGGACGGCATCATCCAGCACTACGACGGCCTGCAGGGTGACGTGCCCAACATCGGCGTAGGTCGCGTGAAGGTGACGCTGGAGCAGTACTACTGGTTGCCCTCCGATGCGTCCGGCCCGGTTGAGGGTTCCGACGGCTACAACGCCGGGACCGCCAACGGCACCTACGGCAAGGGCCGCTGGGTGCTCGCCGACCTGGAGTACAAGACGACGACCTCCTCCAGCTCGGGCAGCTACATCTTCAAGGGCGTGTCCACCTATGTGGTCGATCCCAATGCGCCCAAGACCGTGGCCGAAGAGGACAAGACGAAGTACCTCGCCGGCTATCGGGTGCGCATTGACCGCGACGATTTGAAGCTCGTCACACGCGACTTCGGGCTCACCTTCCGCAACGCTTATGATCCTTCGTCGCTCTCCTTCGATGAGGAGATCGATTCCGATGCCGATATGGCCGTGCGGCTGGTGCTCGACGGCGAGGGCAACCCGTACTACAAGAACGGCAAGCCTGTGTACGCCTACTACCTGAATGAGGCGGGCTCGGGCGATCCGCTAACCGGCGGCATGGGAGCGGGCACCACCTCTCCCACGGGCGCCCACGATGTGGACGTATCCTACCAGCAGATGATCGTCGTGGCCGGCAACACCGACACCATGGCGCGCGAGAACCTTGTGGCCTATCTGGTCGAGCTCGGTCGCGTCCGCGAGGACGATGCGGACGTTACGGTGGCGAAGAACACGGTGGACGCGCTCATCGCCGAGCTCTCCAACGACGAGCTGCGGGCGTACCTCATCGACCATAAGGTCATCGAGGAATCGGAGACGGTTTCCGTCGACCGCATGAAGGAGCTCGCGGCCAACTACAGCGGCACCACGGCGGGCAACGACCGTGCGGTGCAGGGCGGCCTGTCCGTCTCATCGCCGCGGGCCGTGTACGATTTGGGCGCGGCCCAGCGCATCGAGCACTGGGATGTGGGCCTGGTTGAGGTGCCGCGTTCGTCCATCACCGGCACCGTGTGGCACGATGAGGATTACGACGGCATTAAGGAGGACGGCGAGCAGGGTCTTGCCGGCGAGTTCGTGGCCCTGGAGCAATACTATTACGATGAGGCGGCGGGCGCGTGGGTGCGCAACGACCGCTTCGGCGACGATGTGCGCACCTCGGTCGATGCCAGCTGGCACACCGAGACGCGCAAGGACTTTATGGGCGAGGATTACTCCGTTTGGGTGCGCACTTATACCGACGCCCAGAACCACAAGGTTTCCTCCGAGGTGACTTCCGAGGCTGATACGCTGCCTATGGCCCGTACGGCTGCTGACGGCCTCATCTACGTGGAGACCGACGATGCCGGCGTCTACACTTTCGAAAACCTGCCGACCGCCTATACCAACGACGAGGGCGAGCACTTCCTCGCCGCCTACCGAGTGGTCTTGAATGGCATGCACCAAGAGGTTGCGACCGACGATGACGGCAACGTGCTCTACTCCACGCCGTGGATGATGACCAACTACCACCAGGGCACCGACGTGGCCGCCGACTCCGACGTGGCCGACGACCAGAGCCCGGTATCTGCTACCTATCGCATCATCGGCCGTGAGACCAACGGGGCTGGCGAGGCGGTAACGCGCGCCCTTGACGGCCAAATCATCTTGGCTGCCGAGGTTGGTGCGGATCGTGTGAATGCCAAGCAGCCCTCGCAAGTGGACGTGCCTTTGGCCGACGTACACGAGGGCGCGACGGGCACAATGAAATACGATTACCTGACCAAGCGCGACCACGCGGTTGACGGCGGAGACGTGGGCGAGCTGCCGGTGCCGCGTCGCGAGGTGTCCGGTCGCGTGTGGCACGACGCCGACTACGACGGCGTGCAGGCTATGGTGGAGACCGAAGAGCCGGTGCTCGACGAGCATGGCAACCCCATCCCGATGCTGGATGCGGCGGGCAATCCGGTGCTTGCCGAGGACGGCTCACCGAAGATGCTCACCCGCAAGGTGCGCTCCTACGCGGCCGATGAGCCGGGCATCCAGGGCGAGGCGGTAACCCTTTCCCAGTGGTATTGGGATGGCGCCGAATGGGTACGCAATGAGACGTTCGGCGTCGATGGATTCAACGCGCTTGAGGCCATCGCGACCGACGAGTGGGCCGCAGGCGCCGCGCTCTCTGTCGACGACCCGACGACGGTCGACTTGAACGAGGCCGGTTATGTGACCGTGCGCACCAACGCCGACGGTCTCTACCGCTTCCAGAATCTGCCCACGGCTTACGTGAACGAGAGCGGCGAGCTGTTCCTGGCTTCCTACCGCCTGACTCTGGACGGCCTGGAGCAGCAGGAAGTGGAACAAGGCGGCACGGTCGTCTCTCGCGTGCCGTGGCTCATGACCCGCTACCATGCCGGCGCGGCGGTGGCCGTGGACTCCGACATCGATGACGCCCTGGATGGTACGCTGGACAGCTACAGCCTCCTTGGCCGCGAGGGCGCCTTCGAGGCGGCGGTGCCGGCCGGCGTGCGCGCCCATGAGGGCCAGATCATTCTGGCGGCTCCCAAGGCCGACGGCATCGTAGCCGGCGCCGGCAAGACCACGCTGGTGAGTTTGCCCATCGCCGAGGTCGTGGAGACGACCGTGGGGGAGGGCGACACCGCGCCGGCTGAGGCCCTCTACGACATCATGCGCCCCCGCAAGCAGGCTGATGAAGCCTACGATGGCGGCGACGCTGGCCAGTTGCCGGTGCCCACGCGTTCGCTTACGGGCCTCGTGTGGCGCGATGCCGACTACGATGGTCTGCAGAACACCGAAGACTTTGAGGATATCGAGGTCGTGGCCGATGATGGCACCACCTCCACGGTGCGCAAGCTGGTGGAGGAGGGCCTTGCGGACCAGATCATCACGCTGGAGCAGTGGTACTACGACCCGGAGAACGTGAACCCCGACGATGTGCCGGTGTTCGACGGGAAGAACGTGACCGACCTTTCTGGTTCCATCGGCAACGGGGTCTACGAGAGCCATTGGTTCCAGAACACCGCCTTCGGTGCCGACATCTATACAGCTCTGGATGACGCGGACCGCCCGCTCGTGGATGCCACGCGCTATCCTACGGCCTCGGCGGCCGGCGGCGTGATCACCGTGCAGACTGACGAAGACGGCCTCTACCGCTTCGACAACCTGCCGTGCGCCTACACCGACGCGGACGGCAAACAGTACCTGGCCGGCTACCGTGTGAAGCTGGCGGCGCTGACTGAGGACTACGATTTCGAGCATTACGGCACGCCCCAGGAGGGCGCGTGGATGATGACGCGCTTCCATGCCGGCGCCGTCCCCGAGGCGCTGTCGACAGATTCCGACCTGCCCGACAACCTGGGTCTGACGGCTGACTATCCGCTCATCGGGCGCGAGGCCTTCGTGGCCGATGTGACGCCGGGGGCTGAGGGCGAAGACGATCTCGTCGAGCCCAAGCGCTACCTGGGCGAGCGCCAGGAGATGCTGGAGGGCCAGATCATTCTGGCCAACTACACGGAGCTTTCCCGCGGTGCTGCGGCCCAGAAGATCGTGCCCGCCTCCGACTACCAGAACAACCTTACGGGCGAGCTTCTCTTCGACTTCATGGACGCGCGCGCCTACGCCGAGGGCGCCGACGCCCTGGAGGCCGGCGACGCTGGCGAGCTACCGCCGCCGACCCAGGACATCGTGGGCATCTTCTGGAACGACACGAACAACGACGGCGTGCAGTCCTTGGAAGAAGGGGACGACGAGTACGGCATCAACGGCCGCCGTGTCACTCTGGAGCGCTACCTGCCCGATGGCCAGGGCGGTTGGGAGCGCGACCCGCAGTGGGCCGATTCTACCCGCTACGACCTGAACGGCGCCGACTGGGATGCCTATGATGCCAGCCCGGCCACGGTGTGGGGCGACGACGCGCAGCACGTGACCTATACCGCCACGCAGGTCGCCTCCGACGGCGAGGAGCGCGACGGCGTCTACCGCTTCGAGGATCTGCCCACCCAGCGCGCGGCCACCCAACAGGATGTGGATGCCGGCCGGGCCTCCAGCGTGGGCGCGAAGATCGTCTACGGCTACCGCGTGCGCTATACCGACGCCGGCTACCAGCAGCGCGCCTGGATGATCGCTAAGTACCAGCAGCGCGACAACTTCACCCAGGACTCTGACCTCATCAACGTGAACGCGAACCTGATGGGCGCCGACGAAATGGACGTGCTGCTGAACCGCCGCGACGACAGCTCGGTGCTCGGCAACCTCGTCGATAGCAGCGCCTCGAACAACGACAACCAAGATCTGGGCCTGCTGTCTCGCGACGAGGCGCTCGCCCAGTCGAAGTCGAATGTGGCCGCCCAGGCCGCGTCCGCCAACCCGGCGCGCCCGGCCGTGGCCTTCGCCTTGGTGCTTGCCACGGCGGCCGTCACGGTGAGCGCTGCCGTCGGCGCGGCGCCGCTGGTCGCGGGCATCGAAACCTACGACTTGGGCGCCGGCAGCGACCGCGCCTACAACGACGGTGCCTTGCTCAAGCGCAAGACGGGCGCTATCGAGGGTGTTCTGTTCCAAGACGACGACTACGACGGCGTGGCCGACGAGGGCGAGGCGGGGCTTGCCGGCAAGCGCGTGTACCTGCGCGCCTGGGGCCTGCACCTGGTGGCCGACGTCGATTGCAGCGGGCACTGCGCCACTCCGGCCGAAGCCGGCGAGGGGCAGTGGCCCGCCGCGACCGGCCGCATCGTCGCCGCTGGCAGCGATGGCGCGCCCAAGGCCGGCTACCACTACGAGTGGGTGGCCGAGGAGGGCGAGCCCTTGTCCGTGCTCACCGACGAGGACGGCCACTACGTGTTCGAGGATCTGCCGGCGGCGACTCGCAACATCAAGAGCGGCGACTCGCTGAACTGGAAGGATGAAGAAGGCGGCGACAACGAGACCCTTGTGACTGATACCTTCGACGAATGGTACCTGCTTGGCTACACCATCGAGGTGGAGGGTGATAGCCGTGAAAACCTCGGGGCCGACCGTGCCAGCGAGACCGTGGTGGGCCTGCCGGTCACGCGCCTGCTCGACGATGGCGGCGAGGAAATCGCGAGCCGCAACGCGAGCAAGGTGCATCGTGCTGCCGATTCCGACGACATGAACGGGCGTCTGGCCAACGATGCCGCCTACGGAAGCACCCGTTACGCCATCACCATGAACCAGGTGAACGAGCAGGGCGCCGAGGTGAGCGTGCTGGATGGCCGTCTGGTGCTGGCCGAGGAGGCCACCACCGCCGAGGATGCCGTGGGTGCCACCGACTCTGCCTACTACGTGAACGCCAACGGCATGGCCTTCGACCTGTCCACGGTGCGCAGCGCGGCCCATATGAACGGCGGCTTCGGTCCCTTCGGCACCGCGACCATCAAGGGCGTGGCCTGGGACGATGTCAACTACGACGGCATCCGCAACTTCACCACCTCCATTGACGTCCCCGGCGACGAAGATGCCGATGAGGGCGAGGGCCCGACCACCGTGGTCGAGCTGGAGAAGCCGCTCGTGGGCGAGACGGTCTACATCACCCAGGAATACCTCGATGGCGGCCAGTGGGTGCTCAACCGCTCCTTCGGCGGCGCCATCGACCCGAAGGTGGGCGATCTTGTGGCCCGTCGTGACTCCGTGTTCGTGAAGTTCGCCAAGTCGATGCCCAACACCGAGTACCGCATCGGCATTCCTCGCCGCGACGCGGACGGCAACGTCGTGCGCGACGAGAACGGCCGGATGGTGCTGGAGAGCCTCTTCCGCGACGCGAACGGCAACCCGCCCATCCAGCGCGACGCCAACGGTGATCCGGTGCTGGACAGCGAGAACAACCCGCTGCCGTTGTCGGTGTGGTTCACCTCCGAAGAGAACGTGGCCGCGGACGGCGAGACGGTTTTCGTGTGGCCCGACGGCGTCGAGCCGGGCACCTTCGCCAATGGCGCGAAGGTGACCATCGGCGGCGTAGCGTACACGCTGACCATCGACCCCAACACTGAGTACTACGTGACCTGCCGCCAGCTGAATGACGAGGGCTCCTATGTGGAATGCCTCACGCCGCGGGCCATTGCCACCCCCGGTGAGGCGATCGCCGAGGCGCTCTTCGCCGAGGGCCCAGTGACGGCGGCGGCCAACACCATCCTGTTTACCGAGAAGGCCGATTGGTGGAAGAGCTCGACCGATCCGGATGTGGCCGAGGCCGACCTGTCCGCCGGCGAGCAGTGGAACGGCTGGGAGTACGCCGCCATGGCGCCCGGCGAGGATCCGGCGACCCTGGATTCCGAGCGCTGGCGCCCGGCCGACGAGACCGGCATGGTTCAGCTGGCTGGCCTTGCCCAGCGCACTGACTACCAGCTGGTCGCTCGCGTGCGTCACTACGACGAGTTCCTCGTTCCCGACGTGGCGATGCGCACGGTGGACGACGCTACCGCGATTCTGGAAGGCCTGGGACTCGCGGTGGCCATCGAGCGCGGCACCGAGTTCTCCTCCACGGTGCCCGCGGGCGCGGTGGTGCGCACCGAGCCGGCCGCGGGATCCAAGGCGCGGCCCGGCGTTGAGGTGAAGCTTGTCGTGTCCAACGGCGAGGCCCGGGCGGTGACCGTGGAAGACGTCACCGGGCAGTCCGTGGAAGAGGCCGAGGCGGCGCTGGCCGGGGCCGGCTTCGCTGTGGAGGTGTCCGCAGACGAGCGCTACAGCGAGGATGTGGCTGCGGGGCTTGTAGCTGCGACCCGTCCCGGCGCCGGCAGCGTGGCTGTGCAAGGCACGACCGTGGTGATCTACCGCTCCAAGGGCCCCAAACCCGCAGAGCCGGCGGTGCCGGATCCGGGCGAGACCACCGAGCCTGGCGGCGATAGCGGTGACGGCGACAACACCGGCAACGGCAGCACCGAGGGTGACATCGAGACGGCCCCCGAGATCGTGCCGGCTGCCGCCCGCCTCATGGGCACTGCGGCCCTCTACCGCACGCTCGCTGCCAACCCGATGCCGCTGGCGGTCGTGGGTGAGGGCTTCGTCTACGACGGCGCTCTCGACGGCTTGGACGCCTTCCACATCGTAACCCTGCCCGATGTGGTGGGCACCTCTGTGGGCTATCTGCCCGCGGGTCTTACGGATACCGAGGGCAACCGCCAGAAGAACGAGAAACCCTCGCCGGCCGGCTCCCGCGCCGCCGAGACCGATAGCGAAGGCGTCTACACCTTCGACGATTTGCAGGTCTACGTGCAGAAGGACGCTTCGGGCCGCCTGGTCGATTACAACACGCCCGGTGCCCTGGACGAGGTGCACCAGACCCGCTACACCGTGCACATGGCCGAGCTCAACGGCGGCTACGTCATGTCGCGCTACAACGTGCCCGGTGGTGTTTCGTCTATCGACTCCGATCTGACCCGCAGCGAGAGCGGCCTGCTCACTCTGCGTCAGGCGGTCACGTACCAGAACGGCATGACCATCAACGACGGCAAGGTGTACCTGAACCACGAGTCCTCGAACGTGCGCGGGTCGGTCTTCGGCTCTCAGTATGATGAGGACGCACAGTGGAAGAAGACCGAGGAGGGCGACACCTGGGCCGACGGCGCGAACGCCCCCGATGAGGCGGTGGCCATCTTCGACGTGCCCGCTCCCATTGGCAAGCAGCTCGACGCTGGCGCCAAGGCCCCGAACAAGAACGTCATCGCCGGTACGGTGTGGAACGATGCCAACGACAACGGCTACTTCGAGACCGGCGAGGCGGGCATCGTGGGCGCCACCGTGGAGCTCTCGCGCTACTGGTACGACGGCGATAGCGACACCTGGGTGTATGACGACGCGTTCAACCGGGCCGTGGCCGCCGACGGGTCGGTCGTGCGGACCGGCGAGGCCCTCACCTACGCTCTGGATGAGGGCGTTGCGATCGAGACGCGGAGCAATGAGATTGTGACGACGACAGAGTTCTCGCGCATGGCCCGCAACGACAACGGCGAGGAGGTGCGCCGCACCTACCCGCAGGGCTACTGGGAGTTCGCCGACCTGCCTGCGACCGAGGAGCGCGACGATTTGGGCAACACGAACCGCGAGGTCGTCTACGGCTACCGCGTGAACGTGGTGGAGGTGCCCACCGGCTACGCCGTGGCGAAGATGAACCGTGGCGAGGACGAGGAGATCGACTCCGATCTGAACGAGGCGACCACCCGTCTGACTCCGGAAGGGGAGCGCGCGGTGGATGGCCTCATCGTGTTGGCGGAGCCGGCCGAAGAAGTTGACGCGCCCGAGTCGAAGGTGGCTGGCCCCGATGCCGCCCAGTGGTCGACGCTCGGCTCGCAGTCGAGCTACTACAACGATGCGGGCCTCGTGCCCTTCAATACCGTGAGCGTCGGTGGTCATGTGTGGCTTGATGCCAACAAGGACGGTTTGCAGGCCGAGACCGACGAGCTGGTTGCGGGCAAAGAGGTGGTGCTGGAGCGTCAGCAGACGACCTTTGCCGCCGCTCGGGCCGTCGGTTGGATGAGCCGCGTGACCGATGGCACTGTGGGCAGTGACCTTGCTGCTGATGGCGAGCCGCTTGTGGCCGCTGAGCGCTACGATGACATTCAGTGGGTGCTGGACGACTTGGCTGGCAAGGTGCCCGACGAGCCGGTGGTGGAACCCGGCGAGGGCGCTGGCGAGGGCGAGCAGCCTGGTGTCGGCGAGCAGCCCGGCGTCAGTGGCGAAACCGGCGAGGGCGCTGGCTCCAATTTGCCCGACGGTGAAAACGCGACGCTGGATGCGAGCGAGATGGGCGGAGTTGGAACCTTCCGCGCTCTGGTGTCGGCATTGGGCGAAGAGGTCGACAACGCCAACGCCGCTGACGGTGCATTTGGCGATGAGGCTGAGGAGGATGGTAGCGCTACTGACTCCGACGGAACCGGCGGGGAGGCATCGGTAGGCGTGGCCGCGGCCCGTTGGGAGGCGCTGCTTGCCTGCGACGTTGCCGATCCCGCTGCCGATTTTGAGCGTTTCGAGGATGATGGCGTTCTTTCCGAGGGCGCTTGGGAGGCGGTGGCCACGGCGACGACGGATAGTGAGGGCAGCTACCTGTTTGCCGGCCAGCCCATCGTGGACGAGTACGGCAAGCCCTACGTTTACCGTGTCCGCTTCGTGAAGCCCTCCGAGGCCGAATGGATCCCGCTGAACGCGGGTACTGATGACAACCTCGACAATGATGTGGCTCATCTGAACCTGCGCGGTCGCGAGGTTGAGCCCGATATCGGTGTTACTGAGGTACTTGGCGTGCTGAGCCCGCGTGGCGCAGCGAATGCTTACGGCCTGGCTTACAGGGTGCTCGCGCCACAGCAGTGGACGCGTGAGGCGGCCCACGCGGTCGATCCAGGCTATTATGTGGAGCCTGAGCCGCTGGAGGACACCGATGGTTGGCTGACTCGCGTGTTCTACAAGGTGAAGAAGTTGGCTCAGACCGGTGACGCTGCGACGTTGCTGTGCCTGATCCTGGCGATCGCCATTTGGCTTGCGGCCACGATACTGATGCTTTCGCTGCTGAGTCGCCGCAAAGAAGAGGAGGACGAAGATCGCTGGATAGACATTACTGTCTAAGGACGTGCGCGTCATCGTCGATTCTATGAAAAGGGCAGCTTCGGCTGCCCTTTTCATCAGTTCGCGCCCGCGCCCGCACCCGCACCCGCACCCGCCCCCGCACCCGCACCCGCACCC
>OLPO01000033.1_pt1 | contig 136515 bp, 182 predicted proteins | sample 1672831 | NCBI WGS metagenome assembly OLPO01 (sample SAMEA3136728, study PRJEB25190) | human gut metagenome | reverse complement strand
CAGTAACAGTACCATTATCAACTTGAGCTGTACCATTTGTACCATCATTAAATGTCGTCGCAGTAACAGTACCATTATCAACTTGAGCTGTACCATTTGTACCATCATTAAATGTCGTCGCAGTAACAGTACCATTATCAACTTGAGCTGTACCATTTGTACCATCATTAGCGTTGGTTATAGTAACGTCACCATTACTAAATACAAATTTGCTACCGTCCCATACAACACCAGGAATACCAGAAGTTATATCAGAAACTTGAACAGCTACACTTGCATTATAAGCAGTTTCATTTACAAGTTTGCTTTCACTAACATGAGTAATTTCGGCAATCGCTGGCACTGTAATTTCTTCGGCAAGCTTGTCAGTAACGCCTTGAGTTATCTCTGCTTTTGCTTGAACACTCATGTCGCCATTATTCAAGGCGTCTTGTACTTGTGTCGCAAGATTTTGAGCATCGTCGGCACCAAGCTGTACCGCAACTTCTGGATTAGATTCAGATAATGCGGATGCTGCATTTTGATAATCTGTTGCTGCATTTGTAAGATTTTGAGAAGCTTGCTCAATTTGTTCTGTACTGCCACTGGCAGCAGCGATACGGTAATTTTCCATTGCTTCTTGGAACTGCTGAGCTTTGGCAACATAATCACCGATTACCGTATTAGCGCCAGTAAGCTGAGAAGTATCAACTGTCATAAATGCGGGAGCGGTTAACTGGTTCTTTTGAATAGTAAGCATAGACATAATTGCCGCTGCTTTATCGGCACCCTCAACATTAAAATTAATTGTACCGTCTTCATTTAAAAATTCACTTAACTCAGTATGCGCTCTTTCAATTTCCGCATCGGCATTTGCAAGATTATTTGCACTAAAATTAAAATCAACATCTTTACCTAACTTGCCAAGTTCGGTTTCAGCAAGTTCTGCAAGCGAGATAAGTTGGTCAATCGGTGTTGTATCAACGTCATATTTAGATAGGTCGAACATATCTCCCCAATCAACATCATACCCAGCTTGCGCAGCTGCTTCAAGCATGATACCAATCGAGTCAATACCCATACCATATATGTCCTGAATCTTTTGGACGTTTTCTTCGCTAAAGTCATAATACCATTCACCAGTATCTTCATTAAACTTATAGATGTCGTCTTTAAAATCGGTTTGTATACCTTCCATGAACCTATCGACACCATCAGACGTAACATTACCATCATCATCAACGGTAAACACATCTTGAATGCTATATTGACCACCAGCAATCTTTTTGTCAAAAGTATTTTTCCAAGCAGCCCAAGCTTCGTCAACCGATGCAGTGGCAGCATCTAACCCAGTTAAAAGTCCAACATATGCTTTGTCCGCATTGGTAAACCAACCATTGTCAATATCTTCTTGAACCTGAGATTTATATTGAGCAATGGCACCATAAGCATCTTTTCCTTCTGGCATAGACTGAGAATTAAGCCACTCATTATACTTGTCGTTGTTGGTACTATAAGCAATACCCTGCTGTGCAAGAGCCAGCATTTGCTCTTTAACGGCATTGCGCTTTTTAATATTATCCGCTCTACTAGATGCCTCTGTAGCATTGCCAATGGCGGCAGTAAGCTCATTATATTGATTTACAAGATTAGACATATCATTAGAGGCAGCTGCCTTGTTAGTAGCAATAAGCTCTTGCTTGCATTTCGCAAATTCTTGTCTATTTACTTTAACGCCATTTGCCGTCTTTATAAACATCTTACTAGGATTAAAGCTTTTAAGGTCTTTAAAAGCTTCGTTAATATCGTCAAAACCTTCAGCAGTCAAACCAGTTTCAGATTCAGATTCAGCCAATGCCTCGTTCAATTTATCGAGAGTATTTAATGCTTCGCTACTATTAAATTCTGGATTCCACACTGTGCCAGATGCAGTACCACTTGCACTATTATTAACAGTCGAATTCGTTGAAGTAGTTGAAGTAGTTGAAGTATTTGCAGATTTTTTACTATCTTCAGACGCATATAGAACTATTGGGTCGTCGGCAAAATATGTTTCATGAAGCTCATGTATTCTTTGAGCTGCGCGCTCTGCATCTTCAATGGCATTTTCACCAGTAAATTCAGCACCTATTTGCAAGTTCAAATCATCTGCTCTGGCACCAGCTATTACGCCTTCTGCATATTCCTGTAACTCATCTGGGCCAAGCACGCCAATAAATTTTCCATCTTTATCAGCTATAATAGGGGTGAAGTTAACTGCTACAGTTTCGTCTTCATTAGTATACGTGCCCGTAAACACTGTAGCAATGCCATCACCAGCATTGTCCCAGCCAGCGTCTTTAAGATATTGAGCATCAATTTTTGGTCTTAAAAGAAGATTTACATTACCATATTTTTCATATTCTATAAGCTCAGCCTCTATAGAAGAAGTGTCAAGATTTACTCCGACGTCGATACTTAATTGGTCGCTAAGGTCAAAAAAGTCTATTATGCCACCTTCGCTATGCGGAATACTACTAACAGCATTACCGAGGTCAAATGCCGTACCACTTGCATACGCACGACCTCTTGTTTGACCGTTAACAATTTTACCCTGCTCAAACAACTGCCTAGTCTGACCAGCGTTAAAAATGATATCGCCCTTCTTATAGTCAATAAACTCAGCGCCATTATCACCGATGGTATAATATTGCCCATCTCTTACAAGAAGTTCTTGACCAAGCTCACCAACTAAAGCCTTACCAGAATTCTTAGTTCCCCAATTACCGCGTCTAGACACATTATTAATGGTGCCTTCTGCAAAAGCGGTACCATCAACATTTGAAGAACCAAATCTATTATTCCTAGCAGCTTTACCAGCAGTAGCACCACTCTTAATAGCGTTTGTAACAACATTTTTAAAAGTAGTCATTACGGTCGTAACAGTAACTTTCTTATTATGAAGGCCAGCGATGGTATCAATTAGTGATTGAACTTTACCTTGTCCGATTGCTTCTGCGATAGCCTGAACAGTTTTGTCATCAAGACTATTTACAACACTCTTAAGACTGTTAACATCAGAAATACCAAGTGCCTGTGCAATAGCCTTGACGGTTTTACCATCCATATTCTTAATTGCATTTTTTAAGCTAGTAACGTCACCATAACCAAAGGCTTCAGCGATTGCTTGAACAGTTTTATTGTCAAGCCCATTAATAACAGCCTGAAGCCCTTTAACATCGCCTTCACCAAGAGCTTGCGCAATTGCCTTGACGGTTTTGTTGTCAAGACCATTAATAACAGTCTGAAGTTTTTCAACATCAACTTTGCCGATTACATTGGCAACTACCTGAATCTGCTCATCGCTTAGTCCGCCAAGATAATCAATTAAAAAACCTACATCTTGTTCGCCTTCGACGTTTACATTGACATCAACATCAAGGTCTTCGGTAGCGCTATAATTATCGAACTTATCGTGAATTGCTTCTTCAGCATCTTCCTTTGTTTCAGAATCATCCGATATGTTATACTTGACCTTAAGTTCTTGTTCTATTTCTACCTTCTCATCTTCATTAAGCACGCCAGAATTAAGAAGAGAAAGTTTTACAAGGTCTTCAAGGTTATCATTAATACTCGTTTGAATGTCGAGAGCGGCTGGAATTTCAATTTCACCGTTCTCAATCATCTTTTGAATTTCTTCTAACGATGCGTCTACATCAATACCAAGCTTTTTCTTTTCTGTATTGTCGAGCTTATAGAAATAATCAGCAATATCATGCAACTTTTCTTTTGCAGCTTCTATTTCTTCTGTATTCGCTTTAGGGTCGAGTTTAAGCTGATTAATTTCCGCTGTCGTAGATTCATATTCCTGAAGTTTTTCAAGAGGTTCTTTAAGACTAGAATCATCAACAGTCAATCCAATATACTTATTATCAAGACTGTCAATTTTTGCTTGAAGAGTGCTGACAATAGTCATGGCCTCAGTAGCGCCTTCTACATTAAAATTAAAGGTACCATCTTTATTCCAAAACTTTTTATCTGCAACTATATCCTGTGCAACTTTTAGTTGGGCTTTAAGGTCTTTGACGCTTGTAGAATCAAAATTAAAAGTATATTTTGTCTTACCAAGTTCTTTTAATTTATCATTAGCAGCCATCGCTTCATTTTGAAGGTCTGCAAGTTGTTTATACGTACCATCAAAATTAACAACAAAACCGCAATCCTGTGAAGCTTTCAAGAAAATATTCACGAGGTCTTCACTAATGCCGAGAGCATCTGCAACAGCTTTTGTTCCATCTATACCGAAATCAAAAGAAACAATGTTGCCATTTTTATCAGTCTGAACCCAGTCTTTGCCAAGCTCTTTTTGCTTTTGCTTGACTGCATCAAGGAAGTTATAAATGCCCTTTGATGTAAGATTGCCATCATCATCTGTCTTAAAGAAATCTTGTAAACTATAAGTTGTACCCTCGATAGTGTCATCAAGAGTATCCCATTGAGCGCGATAATCACTGATGCCCTTACCAGCGCCATTCCAATTATCGCCCCAGATAAGGTCAAAATACTCTTTTGTACCATCATCAATCCACCCAAGGTCAAGTTCTTCTTTGACACCTTCCATAGCAGATTGGATACTTGAATACATATCTCTGTTACTGCCAGCAGATTCAGCCGTTTGCCAATCTGTATAAGCAGACGTCAATCCTTCAAGAGCGGTAGCATATTCAGCAACTTGAGTAATTTGTTGCCTAATGTCTTCACGCTCATTAATAAGCGAGGCCTTCTTAGAAGCATCATCACATTCACGAATCTCAACACCAAGCTCATCATATCTTTGCTTTAATGTAGTAAGATTATCATTCGCTTCACTAAGTTTCGACTCTGCATATGCCTTTTCAAGTTCACGAGCGGCAGAAGCATTAAGCATAAGGCCATTTGCAGTTTCTTGAAATAGTGTCGCTGGATTATAACCATCCAAATCCTTATAACGAGCCTTAAGCTTTTCCATTGATTCGACAGTTAGGCCCGTAGCAGAGTTGGATTCAGTCAGAGCAGTTGTAAGAGCCTCAATACCCTCAGTCTCAGCTTCCATGTCAATGCTAAAACTCATAGCCTCATTAAGCTTTGCTTGTTCCTCAAGCTGTTCTCTTAACTCATCAGCATTTTCAACTTTAAGCTCACCTTTGGCAATAAGGTCAAACGCAACTTCCATTTCGCTAGAACTTAAACTTCTAGCAAATTTTTTAGCAGCATTTTCAGACCAACCAGCTTCAGTTAATCTATTTACAAATGTCTCGTATTGGTTTTCAGCATCTTTAGTATCAAGCGCAAGCTTAAGTTGAGCTTTTATTTCACCGTCAACGCCTTCAAGGTGGTCAATAGTATTTTGAGCCTTAGCGAGAGCATCTGCATATTCACCATAAGACACTTCGCCGTTATTAAACTTTGTCTGTAAATTAAATGCAGTTTCAACAGTAGAATTGCCACTATTATCAAGTTCATCTAGTGCATCAACCATAGATTGAATATAGTCTTCTACATTGCCGCCACCATCGACAACCTTTTTATAAAATTCGCCATCAAGACCACTAACAGCTTGCTGTGCAATTGTCTTTAGCGAATCGCTCATTCCATGGTAATCACTGTCGCTAAAGTCAAATGCCTCGCTCAATGTTGCTTCAGCAATAGTCTTCATTTCTGAGGCAGCATCGTCTAGTTCATTATTGTGGGCATTAACAATTTTCTGAACAGCATCTCTATCGGTTTCAATGCATTTTGTAATATATTCATTAAGCTGTGATGTTGTTGACCAATAAGGGTCTATTGACTCATAATCGCCAATTTTAGCATCATGCAATGCCTTTGCTATTTGCGTATAATAACCCTTTGCATTCTTTTCTACAGAAGCGCCAACATCATCAGAATTAATCATTTTTTCAAGCGCTTTAGAGGCATCGCTTGTTAGCTTGTCATTTAGCCACCCTGAATCATTCAAATCTTCAATATCATTTTTAAAATCCTCTTGAATGTCTTTAATGTTATCACTGTCAAGAATCTCTTTATTGGCGGCATGACCAAGCTTATTATATTCCTTTGTTAGCTCTTTAACTTTACCCTTACAAGAAAGAATAGCGTTTCCCTGTGAATCATATCCTTGAATAAGTTCAGGGAAGGTACTCGCTATTCTGCTGGTAATATCCAAATATTCAGAATACTCATCAGCGGTAAGGCTAACATTCTTACCAAGAGAATCTACACCCTTTGAAAGCTCTTCATATCTAGACTTAGAACCATCACTTGTGACAACTTCATCTACAACAGCCTTAGCGTCTTTAAGTGAATTCTTTTGCTCGTTATACTTATCTATAACATCTTGAACGCTATCTGCAAGCTTCTCGTTTTTATGAATCCAATTATCTATTGCGGATATAGCAGCAGACACAAGAACTGAAATACCCATCGTAAGAGCAGCATTAAGAGCGGTTGTAACAGCAGTAAGTGCAACTGTCTTTGCTGTGGCACCGATAAGAGAACCGATATATCCTTTAAATGATGCGGAACCAGCCTTAACAGAAGATAAATAAGATGCAAGCTTAGGATTTGAATTTGCAATTGCGTTTACAAAACCTTGCTGTGTTTTCTCTGTTTCTTTCGTCATGCTATTAAACACAGAAATTACATTTGATACGCTTTTAAAGGTATTGGCAGAACCATTTACTTGAGCGGCAGCTGCCATTTGTTTACCACGAAAATCTTCTACTGAAATAGATGCTTTATCCGTCGCTTTAACGTAATCTGTAACTGCGTCTGTAGCATCTTCAAGATACTCAGATTTTTGTCCACCAGCAATATATTGGTTAAGAGTTTTCTCATTTAAACCAAGACTATCTGTAAAATCTTTATCAAAATCAAATTTTACACTATTATTTAAAAGGTCTTTAAACTCGCCAATTTTGCCTTTTAATCCAGCAAAAGACAGCTCCATCTTAGTAACAAAACCAGTGGCTTCATCTTTAACAGTCTTAAAAAATCCTATATTTTTAATACCAGATAGACCAGCGGCAATAAGCGATATTATTGTAGGTATGGTTCCCATCTTATCAACAATGGAATCAATAACATTAAGGAACCCAGATGCCGTACTGATAAGACCTTTTAAAAATCCAGAACTAAGAAATGAATTTGAAAAACTCTGCCATGCGGTAGTAAGTTTATTTAGATGCCCCTCAAGGCTGTTCATATACTTTTCATTTTCTTCTGATGCAGAACCAGATGCTTCGGTAGCAGATTGATACGCAGCCTTAACTTGGTCAATGTTACCAATAATAGAAGCTACAGTATTTGCCCTGTGCTTACCAGCAATAGTCTCAAGAAGGTCTGCTCGCTCCATGTCACTAAGCTGGTCATACACGTCTGCAATGCCAACAAGGATGTCATATGTAGACTTGAAATCTCCGTTATCCTCAAAAATATTTACCTTGCCGTGAGTAAGATTGAGAATCTTGCCTTGCATCTGTGTGAGGTTTTCAACATTACTATCAACCTCTTCGCCGAGGTCTTCAAGTTCACCTTTTGCGCCACGAAGTCTCATGCTTACAACCTTAAGCGCATTACCAGCACCTTCTGGGTCTTGTGTAACTTCAATAGCACCAGTAATCAAAGCAGCAGTCTGTTCAATTGAGTTATTAGCGACATCCATTGACGCGGCTGAACGACGCATTGCTTCGCCAACGCCAGCAGCAGTAACGGCATAGTTGTTGTCTAGCTCATTAAGAATATCTGCAATATAAGTAACAGATGCTTCTGCATCGTTGTTAAACATGCTATCCAATTGACCTTGAAAACCCTTGTATGCAGTAAGAAGGTTTTGAGTTGCTTCGTCGTAATCAATATCTGCAATATGCTCATACATCATTGTGATGCCAGCAAGACTGTTGGCGGTTTCAGGGTCAAAACCAGCACGACTCCAATCTGCGGTGGAGTTAATAATATCGGAGAGAGTGGCACCATACTGTTTGGCAGACGCAATCATATTATCATATAGATTAGCATAGCCCTGACTTGTCAAATCCGTAACACGATAAAGTTCAGTCATAGCAGTGTCTATCTCAAGAACAGACTGATACATTTGACGCAAAGCTTGCGTAGCTTCCATGGTTACACTTGCAATTGAAAAATATGCGGCATATCGTTTAAATTGCGTCTTTAGTTTATCACCGAAACTTTGAGTAGCAAGTCCATCTTTTTCTATAGTATTTTGAAGTTCTTTAAATTCTTGCTTAACACCATTTAAAGATACGCCATTTAATTGTTTCGTCTTTGCAATTAACTCATCGAGCTGCTTACCATATTTTAATAAAGCGGCAGAATTATCGCTCTTATATCTTTCAATTTGATTTATAAAATTGGTCTTGTCGTTTTTATATTTTTCGGCAGATAACACCTTATCGCTCTCTGCCTTATTCTTTTTAACCGCAGCAGTAGCTTCTTCATACGCCTTTTTATAATTTTCCAAAGCAAGTACAATTTCATTTAGATTGTGTACTTCTCTAGTGGTATCGTCGCCTTCGACAACTTGCGTTGTATTCTTTTTTATTGAAGCACCAAATTCGTCATATGCACTTTTAAGTTTCTCAACAGCAACTTCAGCTTCTTTAGATTGACCTGATATCTTTGAAAACTTAGTATCAAGAGAACTTACATTTGCCCCAGCTTTTTTAAATGTAAGGTCTATATCATCAATCTTATCAAATGCTGATTTTATCTCACTAGAAGCATTCTTAATTTTTTGTGCTTCTTGCACAATAGTTGTGCTAACATGCTTAAAATCAAATTGACCAGTATGTTCGCCAGATTCATCTAATACTTCAGTCATGCGCTCAACAGTAGTTACTGCTCTGCCTAACTCATCAACACCACGAACTGTGAGTGTAAGTGCTCCGTTGTCTTCGAATTTAGTTTGAATTTTACTAACTGTAACAAACATATCGTCAAGCTTTTTAGTGTAAGCAGAAATAGACCCATCATCAAAGCCGACTTGTTTCATAGCAATATTAATATTTTTGATAGCTTGAGCAGTGCTTTCTACGTCGGAAGTTATAGAACGTCCGCCAAGTGTCGCAAGCGTACTTGCGTATTTTTTAGCGCCAGCAACACCATTGTTAAATGCTGCATTTGTCTTATCAACGGCAGATGCAACATTACTTAATCCAGAAACATTACCAAGCGAAGACAAAGAAGCCTTCATTTCTTTGACTGAACTAGCAATATCATTAAGAGCAGACTCTATTTTAGTAGCGCCACTTAAAGAAATATTAGTCTTACCAAGTGATTCAATCTGAGTCTTAAGAGACTTGACTCTATTCTCTGCATCCTTAGTGTCAACCTTTACTTTAATTGGTTCCTTTTGAGCAACACTGTTAATTTGATTCTTTAAAGAATTGAAACTAGCATCATCAAGCTCGACACCAACACGTACCTTAAACTCTTCACCAGCCATAGCTGTGTCACCATCCTTCACACAAAGAGTGCATAATAAAACGCACCCGTGAAGGTGCGACAGTTTTCAAATCAATTGTTATATAAATACCAATTAACCTTGGTTAAGCGCATCACGAAGCTTGTCTAGATTTTTCCATTTCTTCTCACTGATACCAGTGTCATCATAAATGGCAATCATACTGTGACCAGTGCTTTCAGCCCATCCAGTAAGATAAACGATAAGGTCATCGTCAATCTCACAACGTTTTAGCAAACTAATATTATAGTGCCTAAACATATGTGGATAGCATGGTTGCTCTACAACATCGCTCCAATGGCCCATCCAATCTCGAAGCCTGTCCGCATTTGCAGGATTCCCATCTTTGGTAACGAAGATGTAATTATGGTCTTGATTATTGCTTTCCATAATCTCTTTCCTTACCTTGAGCCACTTCTTATAGTGAGGGAGAAACAGGTCTTTGAGAATATACTTACGCAGCATCTTTCCGTTGCCACGTCCTTTTGTTTTAATTTCACTTGTTGTTTCTAAGAACAGTCCGTCAAACATGGTATTATTCTCATCAATTAAATCAGTTGTAAATCTAGCAAGCTCTGAAACCCTTGCGCCACAAGAAATAGCGAGAGCAAGAAGGCATGAATCTTGAAGCATGTCGTTTTCTTTGAAATAATTGAAGAGCTTATCGATATCTTCTTTTTGAAGAACAGTCTTCTTACGGACATTCTCTTTTACTGGTTTTTCTATTTTGGGAAGCAAATTTCGAAACTGAGGATACTCCTCATCATAAAAATTTTCCACCCAGGAACTAAAGCTTGATAAACAACTATGCATCTGAGCATACCGATTCGGGCCATGATGCAGCTCCATAACACAATAATCAAAGAAATCCATGAGGTCGCGTTTCTTAATATCTATAAAAAACTTGTCATCGTTCTCCAATAGATTCCATGTAAAGAAGATAGTAAGATTCGACCTGTAACTCACAACAGAAGCAGGGGAGCGCTTAGTCGCAAAGTTCTTTAGAAATCTTTCCATCAACTTGATGTTTTTAGAATTAATTTGTTCCGTTAGTTCTGGGGAAGTTATAACTTTTCTAAAAGTCTCACGTCTTTTAGCCATAAATATCACCTCCGTTTCCAAAGCAGGAAACCAATATAAAAAGGCATCCCTATCTAACAGGGATGCCTGCTTCAATTAATTTTTGTTTTATCAAGGCAATTATATTACCAAGCTTTCCCATGCTATCATCCCAAATAGCAGTGCCATTAACATAACCACCGTGACTTCCGTGCATAGCTGTGTCAAGAACTTCTTCCGCGCCCCATGTTGCCCATCCATATCTACCGTGTTCAGGCGTATGTTTAAGCATCATAACACCGTTCTCATAATTCAACTGACTTGCATCAAAATATACTTCTGCTTCCCAGCCATTTCCAGTTGATTTCACGTCAGTTCTTACAAGCGAATAAAACAATTGCATGGTTCTGATATATTCTTCTGGTTCAAATTCACCATAATACACACGCAGGCATTCGTTGATTATGTGATATACTTTTTCACGAGCATTAAATACAGCGGTTTTACTTCTATTGAGAATATATGCTTTCATTTCAGCGGTAGAGCTAAAAGTAGGCATTGATTATCTACACCTCGAAAGTGGGGGAGAGGACAGGTGTCGTTACCGTAGTCGCGCTCTTAACGACATTGCCATTTCCCTTGATATTAACATTATTGTTACCGTCAACAACTTTCAGTTCATCAATCATAGCATTACGCTTTTTACGTGATGCATTAGCCTTCTTTTGATTCTTCTTGTACATGTCAGACTTACTGTAAGCGTCAAGCAGCTTGTCCGCTGTAAACTCACCAGGGACATCGTTAATCGTCTTAACCATATCCATCATACCGTTAATATCAATTTCACCAATCTTCTTGTCAAGGGTATCGACGACACCAGCAAGAGCCTCGGACAGGTAATTCTTATGAATACCAGTCTTATATTCAATGCCATTGGCAACCGAAATACGAAGACTCTGAATAAGCTCAGGAGCAACATTCTCAGTTACAATCTCAACGATATTGGTTTCGGCAAGAAACTTTTCAATCGAATTAAGCTTCAAAAACTCAACATCAACATCAGTAAACTGGTCAACAACCTCGTAATCAAAAAGCATATCCGTTAGAAAATCATAATAATTATCATCAACAACAAGACCCACAACCTTGCCAACGAAGGCAATCTTCTGCTCGGCAGTCAAAGTGGTGTTGTAATTAAATGCAATTTCTTCGTTACCGCGAGTGTACACGCCAGAATTAGTATATTCGCTCATTTCGTTACTCCTATTCATACATTAGTTTATACAAGCATATAAGTTTATTTGTTAGATTGAAATTGAGATTTTAAGAACCCATCAATATCCCAACTAAATCTAGTTCGTTTTTTTACACCATCAATGCGTTTGGCTCCACAAAGAGCTGCATCAATTTCATTGAATGATTTCTTATCAATGGATTTCGTCATCTTTAAAAAATCATTCACGTCCATATAATATGTAGTTTCTATATAATTAGGTTCGCCTTCGAAGTGCCTAAAGTTAAACAAGAATCCAGCTTTAACACCTTTATATTTAGAAAAGTCTAACAATCCAAGGATTTGATGTTTATGAATCATCTTGCTTTGAATCTCATCGCTATCAATATCCTCAAATGACATACTTTTAGCAGATGTCGTTTTTAACTCCCAACAATGCAACAGCCCAGTATCAGAATCATAACATAAATAATCGCACGGATTCTGTCTTGAGAAACGAGTATTCTCACTTTTAATAAAAGACTGAGGAGGGTCTGGAATTCTTATCAAAAGACAATGGGGAGGGGTAGATGACTTTATTGCAGCTTCGAAAAGCTTACCTGTATTTTTCTTTTTAGTAGGTTTAGATTTATCTTTTTCTTTTTGCATGATTGTTACCTCATAGTTCAAACATAAAATACAAATTAATCATTAACTTGTTCATGTGGGCGATTTGCCCACTCATTAATATATTTCCGATGGAGAGACTTCGGAAAAACAAAAACGAGTTTCCCACTTCCATCGGTAAACAAATCTAATAAAACTGCATCAGGCTTTGAAAGCAACCAGGCACTTTGTACAACATTTCTGTAAAACACAGCATCATTACTTTCGAATTCCTTACCAGTTACATCACTATACGTTTTCATATTTACCAACTTTCAAACATCGTAAAAAAAAAGGAGACGCCAAACACCTGTAATAAAACACGTGAATAGCGCCTCCTTATCATTTTAGATTATAAGATTCAAACATTATAAACACTATTCATACATAAACAATACGAGAACAGTATCTATAATGCTCTCGCTACTCAGAGTCTACCGCGACATCTGTATTAACTTGTTCAGAAACATAGCGTTTCTTTTTACGACCAACATAAGAAGGTTGCTCAACAGCTTGTTCCATAACTGGAACTTGCTGTTCAACTGAATCATTTATCACAAAAGACTCTTTATCATCCTTCAAAATATCTTTAATGATTTCTTGAATATTATCACGAAGCTCATTTAGGTCTGAAAGGTCAATTGACTGTAGCCTTTCTTTAGCTTCATCCTTTGTATACATGCCAGTCGTAAATCCTCGAACAACCTGAAAAATCTTGTAGTGTTCAGACGTATCGGTATACTGCTTCCAAGGTTGTGACTGCATCATAGATTGACAGCTAAGGCATTTGTAATATCCATTGCCGCAGATAGAACAGGTAGCGTTAATTTTTTCTGCCATCTTATCTACCTCCATTCAATAAAGCAACGAGAGCCAGGAGCATATCACTGACCCTCGCAACTACTTTATTTTAAGATTATTCGGCCACTACGATTGTAAACAACTGGTCGTTTACGTCGCAATAATCCTTCTGAAGCTTGAAGGTGAAAGGATGCTTGCCAGTGGAAGTAAGGGCAAGTTCAATCTGAGAGGGGTCAATCTTAGCCTTCGGGCAGATAATTGTACCAGCAAGAACTTTGTTCTCGTTACAGACGTCACGGAAGATGACGTGAATCACAAGTTCGCAAGCCTGCGGGAACTCGGAAGCGCTGTTGACAATACGAACGCCGCTCTCAGATTCATACTTGTACTCAACGAAAATCTTACCAGTAAGACCAGTGGGAAGAGTAATCTTGCCAGCCTCGTCAACAGCAAACTCTGTGGCGGTAGCAGCAGAAGCAGCCTTATAAGACTTGCCAGCAGCACCGTTTACAACAGTATAAATATAGTTGACGCTATTGGCAACAGGCTTATGCTTAAGGGTTACTTCGGTAGCCTCAGCAGGAATGTCGATAAATTCATAAGTATCAACGGGAATCTTCTTATCAGCAGAAGCCTCTTCAAGCTTGGAACCATACTGATTGGCAGCAAGCTCAAGAGAGAGCAGGGAGTTTGAACCAGTGAACTCTGCCTGCTTAGAACGATACATGGTAGTGATTAGAGCGCCAACAGCGTCAGTAACATCTTCACCCTCAGCGGTGCAGTTCAGACTAGGCTCCTCAATCTGAGTAAGCATGAAGAGCTTTTCCTTAGTCTCTAGGTCGTGAGCTGTAACATAGCGCACGCGGTCAAGGATAAGTTCATTGAAATTAGCAGCCATAATATTTCCTCCTAAAAGTTAATATAGCATATATATTTAATAATAAGATATTCAGTATATTATCTATTGTAAATCGCCAGTCCAATCAAGACGCTTTTTGTCAACATCTTTAAGACTGGCAAATCCAGAATACGCGCCTTGCAAAAGAAGTTCTGCATCCTGAATCTTTGTAGCTCTTCGTATATTGTCGAAGAACGCATTGATATGCATATTCCAGATTTTATCATCGCCGCACATTCCGCACTTGACAGTGAGTGCAGAGACAAGCGGCTTTAAGACGCTCTTATAAGGCTTGTTAGCTGCGGACTTTGCAGCTTCTCTAGCATCTTCGATTAAAATCATTTTAGTAGTTTCGTTCCCAGGAATCTCGTTGTTTCGCTTGAAACCATGAATCTTTCTAACAACGTCTACTATTTGTGCATATACAATTCTGTCAATAGTTATATCGTGTTCTGCGTCATATAATATAATCTCGCCAGTACCCTCGTTTTTACACGGGATAAAATCAGCAAGGTCTATATCTTTCAGCACAAGCTGCAAAGGATTGACAAGCATTTTATTCAAACCATCTTCCGATAGGGAAGAGAGCTGTTGTTCGTACTTGTCTGGATTATTAATAAACTCCTTATATAGCAGCTTTCTGCTAGACACAATCATCCAGATATATTGAATAAAAAGGTCATAATCTTCCACTTGCGTGTAATCGATTTGAGCCATATCCCATAACTGCCACTTTAAGTCTGCACCCGTAGCGGTAAGGGTGTAGACTGCATTGAAGTATTGTCTTTCGCCAAACTCTTCAATTTGTCCCAATGTAGGCTGTGTTATGGTGATTTTTGGAGTGATTTGTATGTCACTGCCTCTATAAATTTTCAGTTCATCAAATTCATACATGTTAACACCAACTATCCTATGTCACATAAAGAGTCATTTATATCAGCCACAGTAAACACGAGCTGTCTGTAAAGATAATTCTTTTGATATGCACCTTCGAGGTTGCTTTTCAACATTAACTTGCCAAGTCCAAAAATTGTCGAACCATTAAGCTTCTCATCTATAAGCTTTGAAAGATAGTCATTCCTGTTTTCTGTAACCTTTGGTATGTTGCCAACTCTCATATGGTCTTCATGTGATATTATCCAGATTTCAACATTGGTGTTTACCAATATCTTGCTTCCAGTATATTGACTTGGTATGTGAACTTGAACTGTAATAAATGTTTTTACTTCGTTAATAGTATTTGGATTTTGGTGAAAATTAAAAATATAAGTATTTATTAAATCTTCTTTTGACTCAATCCCATCTGGTTCAATGGCGTTGATAATTGCATTGTCGTTTATGAGCGCTTTGATGATTTCGTTTTTAGCTTTGCCTATAATTGAACTATTAGCCATTATAACAACGACTCCACTTTAACAATTAATGAAGAAGAGCGATTGCCATCTGAATCAGACAAAACAATTTTGAATTCCTCATCAACGTAATTGTCGTCGTCTATCCCGATTACAAGCTGATTCCCAACTTCCTCAACCTGTAGGGAGCTAGAGAAGTCGCAAATGATTTTCCAATGAGGTTCAACATTTGCTACTTCGTTTCCGTCATCATCAAAGAACTTCCCGACAAATACTTGTGAGCTGCCGCCAGATTTAATAACAGACTTGTTACACAATATCTCTGATTTTGAAGCAACTTTAACGCCGTTAACTGATTTTCCAGTTACAAGCGCCTCGTCACCTATATAATCACAGATACCTAAATCTGGCCTATCCGTGTCTGGGTTATATACGTGCTCAAGAAGAGTAACCTGTACGATTCCTTTTTTGCCATAACCATAACTTGTAGTATCGTTCTGTGTTACCATAAACGATGTTGGGCGCGTTGTATCCCTATCTAAAAAGAATCTTTGTGGATGCCTTAAAACAACAGTATTCTCATCATAGGGCAGATAAACCATATGCTGAGACGAACCAATTGTAAACTGCTTATTAGATTGTTCGCCAGAGTTATACTGCGTTGCGTTAACATCGTGACATGGATACTCTAATATTTCACCATCTGGCTTTTGCCATTTCAAAATCCAATTACATAACGTAAGTTTTCCTTGCCAATGTATGTGGTCTATATCAAACGATTCTGTACAAAGCAAATACTCATCGGTTTTAGAATCGTAGATAACATCACCGACAATAACAGGGGAGTCATATAAAGTTTGAAACTTCATAGTGACGCCGTTTGCGCTTGAGTACGCTCTTTTGTAAATGCGTATAGGCAAAGTCTCTCTGTTCACATATGACTTTAAACCACGTTCCCACATATAAAGGCCGTGTGCAAATGATGCGTCATCAAAAAATGTCTCTCGCAGAATCATTCTGCTGTTTTTGATATTTTCATTTCTCAATGAACCACCGCTAAGCATCATCTTCTTGTTGAATTTATCTAAACACTTCATCCGAACGCATCACCACCTTTATCACACTGTGGGTTCTTCGAACCCAGTTTTGTTCTTTTTGTATCCCATATCAAACAACGATTTATTTCTATTAATACCCATCCAAGCATAACGAGATAAAAGTGTCTCATTTTCCCTTAGAAACCTTTCTTGCATCTCTGTTAACTTTGACAACATGTTTGCTGGGCTAAAAGCATTAAAGTCGCTTGAACTCAAACTTACTTTGAGCAACGTTGGAACACGAATATATGTCGCGTCAACATACTCTAGAACCATATAGTTCACTATGATTTCTATTTCTGTATCAGATAACTCTTGATTGAATCTCTGTAAGAGGTCATCCCTATCCGTTAAATCTGTTCTGCAAACATGAAACTTAGGAATTGCTGAAACGAGATAATCATGCAGGCAATCTCTTACATCATCTTCAGTCATTTTGTAAATATCATAACTCTGAATCTTTGCCAAGAAACCTTCGTATATCCTTTCATATGAAGTATACATGATTATCCTCCTTATCCCATTGCAGATTAACGAACAAGGTCAAGAAGGTCAATCTTCAGATTTCTCTCCATTGCACGAATAACGCTAATGTCCGTAACCTTACCACTTGAAACCAGGCTTTTAACCTTGTTACAAAGTGAAAACTTTAACGCACTTGGCGTATTAGCAATACAATCACAAATTTCGTCAATATTATCCTTTGTATAATTTGCTTCATCCATTAAGAAGTCATACTTTTCATAAGCATCTTTTAGACCAAGCTTCTTAACGACGCGCTCGTCAAGCGGTTTTAGCCACATACTCTTAAAATAGTCTTTAGACTGCTGCCACATACGTTGAACGACTTCGAACGTAAGCGACTCTACCTGACCAACTTCATCCCAATTATAAATATCACCAGTATGGAAATCCTTATAACTGACATTAGGAATTAAAGAAACAACATCAATCTCATCATCCTTAGACAATGAAGCGACCTTAATTGGTTTTTCTACAACAGATTCATTTTCTTGTTCTACTTCTACCGATTCAATATTCTCAACCGCTGAGGAAGTGTCCACTACGGCAGAGTCTTCTACGGTAGCCTTCGCAACAGCGGATTTAGCAGCGCTTGTTCGAGCCATAACTAAATCACCTTTCTAATAAAATTCGAAAACAAAATAAAGTATATAACCTTATTAACCAGCGAAATTGAAAACGCCAAAATACTCAGGAATCATAAGCCCCATGCCGAAGCAGGTCTGAACCTGATAGTCAACAGACATATCATTATACTTCTTGCCAGTAGTATCAATATCGCTACGAGTGTCGCCGACATACTCAAGCTTAATAGGCTTAACGTCGCCACCCATAATAAACAGCTTTTTATTATCAAGAGCAAGCTCAAATGCATCGGGCTTCTTCACCTGCGGAATCTCAATAAGCTTATGACCATCCCACTCACCGACAATGCCAGTAGCGGCTCTAGACTCCTTCTGAGAATCAGCAATTAGAGACTGTGGAATAACGTTTGTAATCCTACGAAGTGCGCCCTTTGTACCAGCAATGGTAATATTGTCATAGCCACCAGCTGCCTGAACTAGGTCGCAAAGGTCGCCAAGAGCCTCTTCGCTGTTGCCGCTCTTAGTGAATTCTGCGGGAACAGAAGAAGAGACATTCTGGAACTGCATATAAATGCGCTCCTTCATGTACTTAAGGACAGAATTGACGATAAGAGTGTTCATCTTCTCCATAGGGGTAATACCAAGCAGGAAGCGCTCAAGCTCCTCATATACATGGCAGAACACCCACTCGCGGGGAAGAGTGAATTCTTGACCAAGGTCAACGGACTGGCGATTTGTATCCCAGTGATTGCCAGCAAAAGAAGCAACAGAGAGGTAGCTAGTACCTTCAGAATACCATGCAGTATTGTCGCCTAGTGCGCGGTTCTTAATCTCAACAAAGTTCTCAATAAAGGGAACATTGGGAATTTCCTCACCAATTACAACATTGACCATTTCCTCAACAATCTCAAACAGGTCATTGCCATTGCGGCGAAGAGCCTGGTACATAGTACGGCCATGCATAAGGTCATTCTGGAAAATGTCGCGTAGATGGTTCTCAAGGTCTTTCTTGGTAAGCTGCTCGCCATTATCACCGCGTAGAGAGAAGTCGCCACGCATAAGGTCAAGGCTTAGGTCAAGAGCATTCTGCTGCTCTGTGCTAAAATTAGTCTTAGGCATAATTCATTTCCTCCTTATCTAAATTAGGCCAGAGCCTTAACCCTGACTTCGTACATATCGTTTGCATAGCCATAATCACGTGCAGCAGTAACAAGAGTGGCACCAATCCTGCGCTTGCGCTCAATGCGACCTTCCATAATTGCATCGGCAGTAGCGGTAGCAGAAGCCTTTAGCTTGCCACTGTCATCAACAGTAACGAACACGTCGTTCTTAGCAAAATCAGTCACACCAGTCACGGTGTCACGGGTTTCAGCGGTAATGCCCTCAATAGTAATACCAAACTCGTCACCATCATGAAGAACAAAAGCACGGAAGGGTGTGCCAGCAGGGTTAATGAACTGGTCACGACGCTGATTGCTCCAACGGCACTCATCCTCAGACCAGGCAGGAGTGTTAACAATCACAACAGGAAAGCCAGCCTTAACACCCTTTACAAATTCATAAACATGGGTATACCCATCGGCCAGCTTCTCAAAGTGACCCAGGGTGCCATTCTCAATATCTTCAGTAGAGACACAATCCATGATACGCTCTGCAAAATGAACTGCGCGTAGATTGGTTGTCTCAACAACAGCATACTTAGCCATATCAGTTCCTCCTAAATTATCTTAAAATAAAATTATTAAACGCGACGGATGTTGCCATACTTGGTGTGAATATAGCCATCATCAACGCAATCGTTGTCGTCAAATACACCAATAACGGCGCTGGCACCATCGTCTTTGCTAAAGTTAATCTTGTTGGCACGACTTGCCTTGACAAACATTACAGCACATTCCTTCTCAATCTCATCAACTGACATGTCAGCCTTCTTTTCTTTGAGAGCAGTAAAGTCCGCATTCTCACCAAGAACGTCTTCATATTCTGCAAACTTCGCATCCTTCTGTGCATTAAGTTCGTCGGCTTCGCGCTGTGCTTCTGCCTGAACGTACTCATCATACTTAGGCTTAATTTCATCGTAATTAGCTTTAACTTCTGCAAACTCAGTCTCGACCTCGGACTTTGACTTTTCAGCTTCATCGACTTTTGCGAAAGCTGTAGCTTCTACATTTTCAATGTACTTACCAAAATCAAAAGCGCCTTCAGTTACAGAAGCGCCGTCTTCGTAATTCTCATAACGCAGCTTCTTACGCTGACCACCACTTGCAAAATCAATTTCTGGCTTATCGCCATTGATAGAGAAGGGGAAGCCGTAATAGTGATAATTCTCACCAGTATCGACTGTAATTACTTCATTGTCTTGAATATCGGCAAGATAGAAACGAGGCACGTCATTGCCCCAATAATTCTTCCTAGTTTCATATTGCTCAACAATCGCAGCAATATCTTCAAACTGCTGTAGAACAGTCTGTGAAAAATCAGTATTCTCCTTCGTCATATCATTAACACCTCCTTGACCACTATTATCGTCACAACTTGTTAATTTGGCAAAAGCCTTGTTGAATAATTCAAACTTATCGTTCAACTCTCTTTGAAAACAGCTCATAAAATCGTTCATAGAGAAATTAACACCATCATTAATCTTGACATTTGCGTTTACCATTGCTGGCTGAGCATTATCGCCCAGAACGCAAAGTCCTTCGAATCTGAACTTTGTAAAATGAAATACGCCATTGTCGTCATTTTCGCCCTCTATAGATGCAACCTCAAGCTCCATAGACTGACCCTTTTCAGAGTCTCTATGAATTATACTTGTGGCGTCTGTGAACTTCTCCCACATAATAGCGTCAACCTGTAAGAATTCACGCTCCTGTCCATCATCACACACCTTAGTAGTCCATCTAGGATTGCAACTCTCAGGAACAACGCCATAACACCTGCCAGCATATTTTTCTTCTACACCGTTTTCAGTACGTTTAAGAATGTATTCATGCCCAGCAAAATCGTCTTCATTAGTATGCTTATCTCGCTTAATGAAACCGAGAATAGGCACGTTCTTAATAGACTCAACACATTCATCTACAACTTCTTTACTGAAAAAGCTTTTATTCAAGTTTTCACCAGTATGCAGAACATCAACTGTTACATGTAGGAACCTAGCGTCATCTTCGGAAAACTCATTATTTACCGAAAAGGTAGAAAGGAGAGATAGTCTATCATTGCTCACGCAATCACCTCCTGGTATATCTAAAATAAATATGTCTCTTTATCTGTCTGCCAAGACTGCATTGCTTCAGAAAGATTTCCATTCTTGACAAAAATAAAGACCAAAAAGCCCTTTGCCTTTTGGTCGCAATCAATTCTTATAAGTTTACAATCGTGTTCAAGAAGGTAATTAGCAAGACGCTTTCCCTTGCAACAGAACACTTCGCCTGTGTTTTTACCCATCTCTTAGTTTGCCTCCTACGAATTAAAACAGACACTTTTTCATATTAGATTCCCATAAATTAAGATTCACATCAATAGAATCATCGTTCTCGAAAACATATACGAAAGTGCCGTCTAGCATATCGCTTTTAACAAACTTCGAGCCATGCTTTACAAGATAATCAAAAAGACGCTTGCTCTTACAATAAAAAAAATCATCTTTCATATTTACAACTCCTTCAAACTATCTGTCATTCTTTTCACCGTCTGCGGTTTTTTCACCTTCAACATCCAACAACTCGCCCTTTGAAGCGTTCGTTGGTCTGCCGCCTTCGTTAGAGCTTCCATCGGCAGGTTCAGTGTAAGAAGTCATAAGAGGCCTAAAGTTATTGTAAAAATCAAATATAGCATTATGTACAATATAAGACCCCATAGTTTTTGAAGGAGTCATATCAAGTGTAGCAAGCAACTTGTCAATAACAGGAACCCCGAGAGTACACGCTTCCTTATATCTCTTTGTTGCATTATCTCTATTGAAAATCGTGACATCTAATAAATAAAAAGAAAATTTAAACTTAGAAGCATTATACTTGTTAAGTTTAATATACCTGTTTATCCATCTCTCAAACTGTCTATAAACACCATATACAAACCCAGAATCATTCTCAACAGAAAATGTCACTGCTGTGCCTGACGAACTACCGTTAAATAATTCCTGTGTAAGACCAGATGCATTATATATTTCATCAACAGCATCAGACACATTATTTCTTGTGTTACTAGAATCTTTAAAACTGATAGCTTCAGCACCAGACCCAAGCGTATGAATCATGCCGATATCGTCACTCATATTCTCTCTGTTCATATCTGCAAATACACTAAGTGTTTCAGGTGTAATAAGCGGCTTGTCAACAGCGGTCGTATCAATTGGCACTTCAATTAGAATAGCCTTATAATTATCAGTTCTAGCAGATTGGAGCTTAAGTTTCTTATATACATCTAAGTCAAGAATGTCACGCACCAAGCCAATTAAGAGAGGGTAGGGAGTAGTCCACTGACTGTTCAACTTTATGCAAATCTGTTTTTCGGCTGGTGGCATATACCACGAATGTGGGCTTTTGCCATCAATAAAATCAAGATAAGCATCCTGCACATAATCAGGGTATGCATCAAGCTCCTTTGTATTTATAGCAGCCAAGTTGATTTTAAAATTGTACAGACCATCTTGCACTTGATGTAGTTTACAGATTCTATGATTTATCTTTTGAATAAAGAAATCAGAATCATTCTCAATAATAAGTCCACAATAGAGGTCTTGATAGGGGAGGTACTTCATTATCTTAGAGAACTCATGCTTAAGATTCATGTCTTCAAGCTTAGCAGACAATGTATTATACTTTTTCTTTAAAGTATCAGCATTGTATCCATCCTTTACGCCGTAAACATCCAGTCCCCAACAGAATAACGGCATATTGCTATATAAGCTATTCAACCTATAATAATGCGGCGAAATCATCATAAGCTGCTCCGATATGTCGAGAAGCTTTTGCCAATTCTTTCTAGGCCACCTCAACGCATCTCGTGCGTCTTCTAGCTTAACATTGCCTATGTATCCAGTCTCTATAATTTCAGAGTTCATACACAAGTCATTGACCATCAATCTACGAAACGCAGAAAAGTCAACGCTGTTTTTTTCTATAGATTTGTTAAAGGATTCTTCGTCGCGCATCATATCAGACATGTTATACGCAACGACATCCGTATAACCAGAGTTGTCATTTAATTTATTGGTCATTGAATAGATTCACCTCCTTAACAAATCCATAGACGAAATTACTAATACATATTTGGTCGTTTATTCAAATGACTCATTTTTTCTGCAAAGTCTTTCATAGTAAGACCATATTCATGCCTTTGCAGTACATCTCGTTCAAGTTGACATTGAACCCAATAGTTATAAGCCAAAGAACTATATCGGTCTTTCCTCATGCCAGACCTTTCCTTTACCTTAATATTGTTATTCTTAAGTTCATGCTGAAGCTTGACAAGTTCATTAACAAGAAGAGATGTATTAACGTAAGGTAATTTATATTGCATTTGGTCATATGGGGTTAATTTACTAAAAGTTTTCATCTTATCGCTCAATGCGTCGTCTGCTTCGTCATCAGATATAAGAAGGTTTATTCGTCCTTTTTGAAACCCGCTTCTAAGCAAGATGCATATTTCATTATTAAAAGATGCGCATCCCTTGATAGACCAAATCACTTCTGGCGCAGCAGTGACCTTGCACCGTTCTGCCATAGCCCTATCGTTGCAACATGATAAGGCTGGATATAATCTTCCAGTCTCAGGGTCTACAATATCCCTTACAAGAGCATCGAACACACCAAGGCCAACGCCGCTTGTGTCTATCGCCAGGTCTGTACATTTAAACTCGTCATATAGCTTTCTAACAACTAAGGCAAGTTCATCTGTGTTTAGCCCTTCATGGTTTTCCATATAAACAATATTGGCAATGTAATTATTATTATTCGTTGGAATTGCTCTATTTATAATAATTGCGCTTGCGTCATTCTTTTGTTTTCTCGAAGCCATAAGGGCAACGTCAACAGACAAGATTCTACGTTCATCCATCTCTAAATCTGGCATCTTAAAAATCTTGCTATTACCAGCAACAGAAGGGGGGTATACTGGATACTTTAGCTTTCTACGCTTGACAATATCGTCAAGAGAAAAGAATGCTCCCTTTGTATCACCCCAGAACAAGCATTCCATTTCCATAGCATATTTCATCTCATCGAAATCGTTTTCGGACATTTCGTCTTGAACCTGTTCTTTTGAGAGCAATCCTTCTTTTATTGAAAGCTGATATGGCAAACCACAAATAAAATATTTTTTAACATCACTTAGCATATTAACGACATATGCTTTTGCCTTTTCATAAGACCAGTGAGATGCATACCATGCAGAACTCATATACAACTCTTTGTTTCTTTCTTGCAAATGAGCATATTCTGGTTTAGTTAAATATCCTGGCTGTCTAGGAGTAGTAAGAAATTTCCTCAGAACAGTATTAATCGTATCGAGGTCAACCATCCTAAATTCATCGACTAACAAAATATTGGCGCGATTACCACGACCACTATCAGACGCAGTAACAACCTTAATCCATGAACCATTTGCGAATTCTATCACTGCTCTGTTAGAGCCAACAACATGAAATGTTATTTCACGTCTTAAATTATCAGAACCCCAACCATAGTTTTTCATGAAGTCATCTTCAATCTTAGACAAGACCTCGTTCGCCTGAACCCTGGTAGAAGATGCGATACAAATTTTTGTTCTTGGGAACAATATACACCTTACAATGCAAAATAAAGCAGTAAGCCAGGTTTTACCTTGACCACGAGCTGCGATATACATAAAAAAATTGTTATGCATCATCGCATACAACAGTATCTTTTGAAACAACTTAAGCTTTATGTTCAAATAATCTTTGACGAATCTTTGTGGATTCAACCTATAAAACGCAGCTCACTACCAGTACGCGATTCCGTCCATAATCCTAGCAGACTTTTCGTTTGCAAGTTCTTTCTCTGACTTCTTTCGCGTACTTTTGCGACCACCTCCAAGCTGCTTTCGCGGTGTTGCATTTTGGCTTTCTTTATTACTTGTTTTTACATTCGCCATAACAACACCACCTAAACTTCATCTTCAAGGTCGCGTCCGAATATCGCTTCGAACATCGCTTCATCATCTTCATCCGCATCATACTCTGGTTTTTCAACGGTATACTTTGCCATATATTTATCATACAAATCGGATAAAGTATTCTTTAAATTCATCATCTTTGAAAGATGGCCTCTAAAGAAAACATCAATATACAACCCAATTTTATCTACATCTTTAAGCTCATCATCTATCTCAGGAAGCGGTCTGGTCGTTTCCCATTTATCAATGAGCGTGCCAAACGTCTGAGCATCAGACAAAGTATCGGATGAGTTTTGCTTTGGCTGTAACTTGCCAGTATCAAGCCATTTTTGAAGCTGAACCGCAAGGTCTTTAGTATCTTCTTTGGCCCTTGTAGCTTTAAGAAGCTGCAATTGTGTCAAACAAATATTCTTAAAAACTTCTTCTTGTGCCTTTGTGTTGCACTCATGTCTAGAAGTCCAATCACAATATTGTTCATACAAATACACATACTCGTCATCTTCAAACCCTTTGCCAAACAATTTCATTGAAGCTCTTACAGTCTCATCCTTATACTTATCTTCGTCGGTATAAACAGTCAATACAGACTCTTTATCTTTTGCCTCAAGATATCTGTCATTGATTGTAGTATTATAATTTTTTGTTCTATATTGATACATATTTATATGTTTTATATATAAAAAAACAATAGGAGTATCATTTGAAATTAATTTCTTCATTTCGTTTGTTGCGGCATCAAACACTTTGTCACTATAGTACATATCGAAAATCATACAGATTCTTTCAATCGCCTTTTTCTCAGGCGAACTATAACCTAAAATCTTATATTGATTTAAATAGTCCTGATAAAAATTATTGATGCATTCTTTGCAATATGGTATTTTACCAGTATTTTTATATAACACACTGTCAGAATTATAAAATTCTCTCGCGCTTAATTCTTCACCGCAACAAGTACACTTCAACTTTTCCGAATCGGCAAGGCGCTTTACTTTTTCTAGCTTTTTATTTCCGCCAGCCATAACAACACCGTCCTGTGAATACTTGTTTTAACTTAAAATAATTGGATACAATCCTTTTACACCAGATTCATTACACACACACACCATTTGTGATGCGTTGCCTTTCAGTCGTTTTTCTATGCAGTAATCGTCGCCGCTTCCAGCAAGGCTACCGCTTTGAATAAACTTCGTATCTTGACTATACGAACAGAAATGCCTATGTCCACAAAGAATATAATCTGGGAAGAACCCAACCATTGAAGCAAGATTCATGTATCCTTGCTTCGTCACGGCATCATAGTCTCCATGAACCAGCAAGTATGTTTTCCCGTCTATGTCAACTCTAGAGATACCATCATCGATTACGCAGTCCAAAAGGGAGTGAAAATTTTCTTGACGCTCAAGAATCTTGCATACGTCCCATGCAATAAAAGCATCGAGCCTTTCACTATGCTGTGCTAAATCTTTCGGCTGAAGCCTTGAATGATTTCCGCTTACCGAAGCAAGATATACATTTGAAAAATGTTTCGTAAGCTCATAGCAAAATGAACTGATATATTCAATGCTGAGCTTCAATTGGTCAACGACATTTTCCTTATTGCTGACCTCGATGGTTTTATGCAGTGAATTCGATATATTGTCTCCGAGCATACACACATATACGTTACTTACATTGTTTGTCTTGGCAACGTCAAGCAAGTTTGCCATATACTCATTCAGCCTAGCCTTCGCAATATCTGAATCAAACTTTCCGAAATACGAAGAGAAGCATTGCCCGATGTGCAAGTCAGACAGACAGACAATCATTGAATTGTCCCCGTCTACAATAGGGGTATCATGTGGTGAAAAATCAATGCTCGCAAAATCATCTAGTCGCTCTTCGATAATATCCATTACTTCATCAAAACGACTGTCCATATAATTCTGCTTATTCCAAGAGCGCCTTTGGTCACGATACTTAATGGTATTTCGTGCAAGCTCTCTGTTCATAGCATCTAACTTCTGCTGATATTCCTCAGTTTCCATTTTAGAAAAGCAGCCGTCATAAAATTTTTTCGCAGCTTGATAACGCTTGCGAAAACTCGACTCGTCACGCCATTTGTCTTCATCAATGCCAAGCTCTTTGTTTACAATGTTGTTTATAGAGGCCCAGCTATCAATCTTGCCAGAATCAACCAGCTGACCGATTCTCCACAAATATTGTTCTTCAGTCTCATCTTCTAATCTTCGTAAGTCCAAGCGTAGCATCTCCTAACTTAAATCCAAACACATGCTTCTTCGATGTGAGATTATAAAATGGAGCCAAAGACAGAACTCGAATCTGCAACCCCCTGCTTACAAGGCAGGCGCTCTACCAATTGAGCTACTTTGGCAATAATTAAAAGGCGAAATATTTGATTTGACAAATATCTTCCGTACCTTAGATATTCATACACTGTCGGATGTTCTACTGAATTAAACTAATTCCGCCGATAAATAAAACGCGCCAGCATCGTAAACGACACTGGCGCGTATATAACAAATTTAGACTTCTATTTGGTTTTACCGAATACAGTCAGTAAGCTTCTCACAATAGTTTCTAGTGATGTTCGCCTTCGGCTTAATCTTAGGTGAAGTAACCATAGTCTTACCAGTAAGATTGTTTACCTTTGTTGTTTCGGGAACAAAAACGCTACCGATGCTAATTCCCTCAAACAACCTTATGCTGACATCAGTGTCCTCGTTCGCTGAAGACAGTGCTTCAAAAACATCCGCTTCAAGAGAGTTATACATTGCACGAACAGACCTTATGCTGTTATTGCTTTCCTCTGCAACCTTCTTGATGAGCGTTTCCTTCGTATATGTAACCTTATTCTTCTTATCGCTTTCCACTGTTTATACCTCCGTATCTTTTCGTAACAATAAACAGAAAATTTGAAAACATTTGAACAAATCATGTTTTCCATATATCGGCTTTTCATATTTTTTAAACAACCTTATTTTTAGGTAATTCTAAAAAATATGTTTTTTACATATAACCTTAATTGTATGTCTTTTAGAAAACCTATAGGGTAGGGGCTACATTCTTTTTTCTATCACGATATCGTTGCATTTTTAGGCGCTTTAATTCTCGTTTATGCTCAGCAGAACAATTACTGCATCTACAAGTAGCAGAGTCAAACACATTCACCTCAAACCATTCACCGCAATCAACACACTGCACTGCCTTTGTCTGTGGTTTAAAGATTCGTTCAAGGTTTTCAACAATATAGTCACCATAGCACATCCAGAGAACAGTCTTGTTTTTGCCATTCTTGATTCCATATAAAAACTTAACAAGAATATCTGCAATTTCACTATCACTATATCCGAACTGTGAAAGCTCAGACTTAATCTTGTCTGACATTTGACGATACTTCATAACCTTCTTAGCAAACCTATCATTCGACTGTTGGTCATCATCATTTGAGATTGCCGCGTCTACTGTAAAATAATACTCCCTATCAAACTCACAATATTTCACAATCAGCGGGTCAGTCTCTTCCTTGATTAATCTACCTTTATCATTGAAGGCTATGTCAAATTCTATATCTGGATTACTCATCATGAGCCTGTAATCAATCTCGCCAAGCCCAAGTCTTCTGCTGTTTATCTTTGGGTTAGGAATCATATCATCGAGCTTATTGACGAAACTCTTATTGCGCTCGACAATCTGACTGTCTCCTTTACCCTTTGCATATTTAAAGAAGTGGGGGAGCTTTTCCTTTGTAAACGCCACAATCTTATCGTTCACATCGCTTGGACGTTCAGGCTTATATAATGTCTTAGCAAAATCAATGACGTAATTGTTCTCCATACAAAGAATCTTAACAATATCAATAGCATCGCGCTTTTCATCTTCTGTACCAGAAACAAAGACATCACTGTTCCAAATCTTCGAGATATTGTTACTATAGATACCAATGTTCCCACCTGTGAAGGCGGCATTGAGTCCATTGTAAATTGTCTCACTGGTGAGCGGCGCGGCCTCAGCCTTTCTCATATTGTAATACAATGGGACAATATCTTTCATATTTCTCTCAGCAACCTCGATGAACTTTTTGTCAGACACAACAAGCAACTTGTCACCATCGCAATCAAACTGAAGAATGCGCGAAATCAAATCCTTGCAACTGGTATAAACAGCGTCAGTCTCAAACCACTCCCTAATATTTTGCTGTCGTTCGTTGTAAGAATAACATGCAACATTCTTTCTAATTGGATGCTCCTTGTACAAGTGAGGGGAGCGCAGACAATCAAGTTTCTCACTTTTCCTAAACAGCCAACAAAACACTTCGCCATTATCAAGAAGACCATTGGGATTTTCGACGCCCATAAACCAATGTTCACATGCGGCATAAAAATCGGGAAGTACAAAAGTATACTTTCCATGCACGTTCAGCTTTCCAGCCTTGCATCGCTGCACCATACTATCCTTAATTGACTTCACATGCTCTTTTGCATACTTGTCGTTTAAAAGGTCTGGGTATAGCTCAACAGCCTTTTGAAATGCTGTCTTATGAATATTGTAAGGCGTTATACCGAGCATCCTCTTCATGTCGCCAACCGAGGAGCAAACATTATTCAACCTATCAATTGACTCAGAGGCAATCTCAAGAATCTCATCGTCAGTAGCATCAGTAAGGCTCTGAAGCATCTGATAATTGATTGTCGCATCTTTAATTCTATCTTCCTCAATATTCGTCACACCAGCAGTGCAACCATGTTTCTTGTATAACTCCTTATAGTGTTCCCATGAATCGTAATACTTGTTCATTTTAAACTGACTCTTGCAAAAAATAACCTGAATGCCTTCTGCGACAACATCGTGTTCCTTACCATAAATGTCTTTAATGATTGGCGAACAATCGTTCATCTCAATGAACTTCTTAAAGTCAAACACTCCAAGAAGACCCTTGACCCAAGGAAGTCGCACCATCTTATTCTTTTGCGCAACGCCGAAAGCATTGGGGAGCATCATGCCAGAACCATCGGTATGTTCAATTGCGGCATGGCCTGAAGTACGTGTTACCGAATAATCCTTGTCATCAATAAAATCATACGTTCCGTAAACTTCAGTCTCAAAATCGTCAACGACTATCGTCTTGTCGATATCAAACTCAGTCCAAACATCAGTAGCAGAGTTTGCAAGTGCAAGATAGGCAAGATGCTTATTGGGATTGTTGCCGCCTTTGGCATTGATGTCATCAACAGTAAGCCCACACATTATCGACTTCTCATACTTCTTCCAAACAGACTCCTTTACAAACACGGTCTTCTTTGTCCTAATCTGTCCAGCAGAAGAGGTGAAGTACACATATTTCTCGCCTTTATACATAAAACCATAATAAATTAAATCCTTCATGACATCATCGTAGAACTTGGTGATTACCATGAAGTCTTCACAAAGCTCATCTTGCTTAGCACCGATAGTCCTAGTGAAATAAGAATCAAACACCGCAATAACATTCTTGTCAGACAAGGTGTCTTCAGAAAGAACCCTTGTGTGGTGTGTTCCATTTGAAGATATGTTTGCAGCAACCTTGTTCGAGAGAAGGGAGAGAAGGTTCTTCTTTGCTGCTGTGGCCGCTGCGTTCTTAATTGAAACTGCATTCTTATACTCGTCATACTTTACCGCATATTTCGCCACACTCTTTTCCATGCCGAGTTTAATAAGAGAAAGTTCGTTGTGACTGGCAAGGTCTTCAACGGACATATCAATTTCACCGCACTCTTTTTCAATCAACTCGATTCTTTTCAACAGAAGACGCTTGTCTCTTTTCAGTCTGTTCACATGCCAATGAAGGCGATTTTCTGTGTTGCTGTAAAAGTTTCCAGTATCTAACGCATATATCTTAACTTGTTTTTCAAGCAAAGCCAAATCACCTTCCATTCATTATTCTCAATAAAGTTCATTAGAAAAGGTTGTAAGCAATGAAGCACATAACAAGACCAACAATAATACCAGCCATTTTAAAACTCCAATCTTTCGCAACTAAAATTCAAACATATACCTTTATCAGTTAAAAAATTTTAAAACAGACCATAATCAACTCTTTCATATCCATATGCATCTCGATGCCCATCTTGGTATCCGTCGCAGGCATCCTCACCATATGTATCCCAAAACCACTCAACGTAATCGTCGTAATCTCCATTCGCATCCTCAAGACTTCCAAACCTACCACTCCATGCATTCATATCAATCATATCTGCAAAACCATTGTTTAAATTCTTCATGTCAGGCTACCTCCGAATCATTTTTTTCGTTTCGTATTTAATCATTTTTAGGAACAAACTTCAATTGTTTCTTTCTATTCTTCACTTCTTCTTCATAATATGCACTTCCTTCCGCAACAAGATATCCACTTTCACGCTTGTACCAATTGCAAAACACGGTATGTCCAGTCCTCCACATACTGTCGTCATATTTTAACCTAGGCAATGGCTCAAAGTATATTAGCTCCATTTCTCTTAGGGTAGTAATAGCATCAGATACGATAGCTGGTGAAAGCCCGAGTTCTTCTGCCATATCTTGAATATAGCAGTTATATGTCTCTGTTGTTCTAACCCTCCTTTCATCATTGTCGCCATACTGTGTTGCAGATGGGTCGCTTTTCCTTCTATAAATCATCATCCTAAGATAAGCGAACACATGCAGCAGAACATCGTTATCCAAAGTCTTATTCGATGAACTAAGTCCGTCGTATTTAACAATCTTTAAAATCTCATCGATATAGACTGTAGCAAACCTTTCTCTATCTTCCTGGCAAAGTTTTGTAATCATGCCAAGATTGACATTCGTTTCGACAATGTTCGCACCAGATGGATTGTCAGAAACAGAGATAAACCCATCTTCGTTTAACTTGTTGACAGCAGCCAACAACTTTGCGCTAATCCCCCTTTGGCTTCTGTTGGGATTCTTGCCACACCATTTTGCAATCATATTTATAGAAGATGACACCGTATCGTCAAGACCGCGCTTTATAAAAAAATAAGAGAACACCGTGACAAGTTTTTCACACTCCTTACCATCAAGTATCACAGAAGATGGAATCACTATATATTTACTTGAACGTGAGTCAAGTTTGCTTATGACCCACTTTGGTGTTTTTGCGTCAACAAGAGAACTACCCATCTAAAACAGTCACCGCCTTTCTTATGGCTTCAACAATCAACAACCATTCAGTCTCAATATTCGATTCTCAGTGTTCAACGCACCCTAACACGATTTTGTATACGGAAATCGTATGCAAAAAAGCATTATACTCTAAAAGTGCATACGTTTTTCGTATGCACAGCGCTGTTCATAATAATAAGAGAAAGTAAAAAATAAGATAGAATAGTCGCGCGTAGCGCTCCCAGTGTCTCATTCATTACTTACTTGCTTATTAGAACATCGCACCTTCATTTATTAGTATAGTAATTTTTGATTGAGATGTAACAGGATAAGTAAAAAAAATTTTTGAATATATCTTTATCAGTTAAGAAAAGAATTCTATTTAAAAACATGGTTAAAAAGTATAAAGAAAAGTTTTGAAAAACATTAATAAGAATATATGTATTACATAAAAACAATGTCTTATATATATTAAACGGTAGGAAAATAACGGTATGGCCCAGTATCTATGGCATCTATGATGCCTAAATATAAAGTTGTTTCATATTATGATGATGAGTTATATCAATAGTTTATCTGGTCAATTTACTATGGAAGTATATTTTGAAACATTATGCTGCTTTAAGAAATATGTACATATTTATATGTTGTATTTAACGAAATAGGGGACGGTTGAATTGTTGGATTTACCGTTGAATTTTTAGGCAAGTCAGAGGTTAAAAAGATGCAAAATGGGAGTAAAACAGGTATCGAATCTGTCTTAAAAATGACAACGGTCAATTATATATTGGTAAGAAAATGTATTGAAAACGATATAAGTAGCGATGTCATATTCTTGCACTTTGATTGGAGTGGAGAGTTGCTGTTTGCTGCAATTTTTTGGTGGTGTGTAGATGAAACACATAACCCTAAACAACCTCAAAGTATCGTCATCTCAAGTGTAAACCATCCCCCATAGTTTGTCAAGTGGTAAATCGGTAAACGGCAAAAATTTTTTTAATCTCGTTTTAGCTCAAAAAACGGGATTCAACCTGGTAGGAATGCTAGTTTTTGTTTTGAAAAACTAGCAAAAATAAATGCTAGTTAGTCCATTTTCGGACTATATCGAACGCCTGAAAAACCTAGTAAACCTATAGGTATTGTAGGATAAAACCGCCCACCTGGTAAACGGTTGTTTACCATGATGCGCCGCGACTCAAACCTATAACAAAACGTTATAACCATATAACAAAACGCGATATCACCAACTATGGATGATGCCTCGCTAGTTTTTCAAAACGCCTCACCCGCTACCTCACCCATGCCATAACCCGCATCACCAAAAATTGATGATTGACGCCGTTTGTGCGCAAAACATGGAGGCGCTAAAATTTCAATATGCCATTTTACCAGGCGTTTTGTTCTCATCAAAAATTGATGATTGACTCACGCCGCCCCGTTTGGCATAGTTTGTCTCACGCCGAGGGGCAACGCACTCCATAGCCCCCGTGAGTCGCGGCTGCATAGTCGCACGGGCAACACAAACCCCCGTCACGTAGTAGGCTCAACTAACACTATTTGGAGGTGATACAAACAATAAGCGCATGTTTTACCAGCACGTTTGACCAGCATTTTTCCAGAACTAGAACGGAGATTGTACTATGAAACTGCAAACTACTGACGGCCGTAACGTCGATAACGTGTGCCGCGCTATGTCCCGTGACGCTTTTAATGCGGCAGGTCATGCGGCGTGCGGCATTGCGTCATGCAACATAGCGGCCCGCCGCGTTGTGGGTTATGGCACTGACTTAATGACCGCTACCGAAACGGCAGATGAGGTGAACTCCATTAATGACGTAATAGCGGCGGCACGTTTCATTATTGCGACGTGTGACGTTAACGGCGATATGAACGCCGCCGCCGTTATCATGACGCGGGCCATTTACGCCGCTGGTACTATTTTGCCGTTTTTCGCGCTAGGATACTAGCCCCGTTTTTCAACACAACGCCCGCCCCGCTATGGGGCGGGCTTACTAGAATGGAAACATTATGCGCATTACTAAGTGTGTTTGTGGGTGTGGCCGTCATACTACTACCCCCGTTCTTGACGGGTGGACAGAAACACCACAGCGTGACAGGGGCGGGCGTATCGCCTACACTTGCCCCGCTTGCCTTGAACACAACGGGTTTATAGGCGACGGCAAGCCCACGGGTAAGGCTATCGGGGGCGGCGTTGCGTATCGCGTTATCTTGCCCGTCACGCACGAAACGCCCGCGCTTACGGCCTACATGCTAAAAAATGAATGGTTACGGGCGGGCGGCAAGGGCTATATCAGTAGCCAACAACGTAACCTGAACTCATTCAAGAAACAATTCCCCACACTTGCCGATATGCGCGCGGCGGGTGAATGGAACGGCGCACCTGATAACAAGTGTGTTATTGTTGTTGGGCCGTGGGATGGCTTTTACCCCGAAGAACTAGCCGCTATTGACGCGGCGCGGGGCGAACTATTCAACGGCGCATGTGTTAGTGTTAACCCCGAAGGTATCGGGCTTGAAGTCCCGTTTATCGACGCGGGGCAGTTCATGGCGTGCTTCAAGAACGCTAAGGCTATGATTCTAGCCTTACTGAAGTGGCTAGACGGCAAGGGACGGGCGGCAACTGTGCGTAAGTTCTTTACGCCCGCACTCACGGCCTAACGCTGCACACGGCAACCCGTCGCACGTTGACGGGTTGCCGTGTTTTCCAAAACATAGCCCGCGCCACTATAGGCGGGCTATGTTTTTCGTATCATGATAGTTTGTAGTTGCAAACTACACGGCATCATGCTACACTATAGGTGTAGTAAGAAAGCACTAAAAAACCACAACGAAAGGGAGAGTTTACCATGACTGTCAAATATACGTTTTTCGTGGGCTTGAACGACAAAACCAGCAAGTTGCAGGAAGTGAACACTTTGGACGCTGCCCGCATTGTAACGCGGGTTTTCATGAACCACGGCGTTGATGCAACTATCAGCAATGCGCGGGGCGTATACACGCACGACGACGGCACGATTGTAAGTGAAGAAACTATCATGGTACAATGCTACCAGTTCGGCAACCCCGTACCCGTGGCCGATATCTGCAAGGACTTGAAGACCCTGCTTAATCAAGAGTCTATCGCTGTTGAACAAACAGAAACAAACAGTGCATTGTATTAATTACCACTCGCCCCGCTATCACGCGGGGCGCTTTTTTTGTTTTCCAAAAAGTTAACCAAGGTAAACTCTGGCATATCCCATGTTTTTCAAAACTTGAAAAACTAAAACCCGCGTTTTGAAAAACAACAAAACGCGAAACTAGCAAAACAACACTACAACATGAACGTATGAACAAACGCTCATATGAGGCCATAGAATCGCCTACAATCTCACGAAACTACAGCGCCGCATACCTACAGCCTACAGCCTACAAACTCGCGTTTTAGGCACGTTACAGCTCCTTACAGCACCAAACAACACGCAACAATACAACACGCTATCGCGTGATACAGCGCTATATCTCGCACTACAACACGCAAACGCCTACAGCCTACAGTCGAAAAGTTCGCACAAGTAAACTATCGGTATCGCATTTTATCATGTTTTTCAAAACTTAAAACATGAAAAACAAAACACGTGTTTTGAAAAACAACCATGTACCATACCAGGCGAGTTATGTTATTTTTGTGTTGATTGTAGAATCTCATATGATGCCAAACCATAAAACGCCCGCTATATGCCATGATGTATCTAGTCGCGGGGATACGCCCGCCTACCCGAAAGGAGCGCCACTATGAAGACCATAGGAGCATACGCCACTATTGAACACGAAGTTTTCGGCATCACTCGCGGGAACGTATTTATTAGTTTTGAGACTTTTACAAATCTTGTCAAGTTCGCCGAACATACTGCAAGCGGCGTGCTCGGCGATGACGATTTTGTGAAGTTTGGCGAGGACGGGATTTATCCCCTCATTACAGTAAAAGAACATGAAACAACCATAACTTACAAGTTCGACCCGTTCGAATTTGAAAAGGCTATGGAGAAGGCACGGGAAGCACTTGAACCTGCCGAAGAATACTAGCAACCACGACGGGGAGCGGAAACGTTCCCCGTTTTTTTTATGCGCGGATATTCTAGTTTTGAAAAACAACATGTTACAGCACGGAACAATCAGAAAACAATTCTATGGAAGTTTACCTGGACAAACACTCTACGAAAACCTGCGGAAAAGTTAGAAGACATAAACAATTGGACAGCCTGGAAGTTTGGAAGTTTTGAAAAACATCAAAACTAAAAGTTTTGGAAAACATCAAAACTAGAAGTTTTGGAAAACATGCGGAACGAAAAGGTGGAATTATGGAAGTTTACCTATGGAAACTCTATAGAAAGTTTACACTGGAAAACTTACAATGTGTGGAGAAACAATGAAGAATATTATGTGTGGAAGATGTGATGTTTTGGAAAACTTGCTTGGAAGTATTGACAGCGTGGAAGGTTTGTGCCTTGGAAGTTAACGTCTGGAAACTTTGTAGCCTGGATAATTTGCGTGTTTTGAAAAACAACGCACGGAACGGAACGCCTGAGATGTGGAGGTTTTATGGAGGATTCATGGAGGTTCTATGATGACTATGTGGATAATTCATGGAAGATATATGGAGAATCTATAGTATATATATGTATATATAGTGGAGAATTGATGGATAATCTATGTGCGATGTATGGAGAATCTATGGAAGTTTATTAGTTGGAACTTATCGTTTTGAAAAACAACGAGCGGATGATATGTGGAGAAACGATGGAGATTCCGTGGATAATTTATGGAAGACTCGTGTTGATTTGGTGGAAAGATTATGGAAGGTTGATGGAGAATTAGTGGAGAATCTATGCGAATTACGTGGAGATTTGATGGAGGTTTCATGGATAATTTATGCGGGTCTTATGGAGAAAATTGTTCACATCGGAAAACTATCAGCCTGGAAGTTTTTCAAAACAACAGTTTTGTTTTTCAAAACAAACGGAAAAGTTAGGCGCGGAAAACATATGCATATATGCGTGTATGTATATATGGAAAAACATACACGCATATATGAACATACGCATACACGCATACGGAAGATTGTTTTTCAAAACTACAACCAACGGAAGATTAGTTTACCTAAACAAACTCAAGCAATGCAAACGGATAATTGTACCATAACGAACCAAAACGCGCAACCTGGAAAATTGCCTTGTCCCGCTATACTTACTCCAACACGGAAGAAACGCGCGGATTTGGGGCATTACAGCGCCTTACAGGGGCATACGGAAAACGCCTACCAGGAAAAATTTTTGAGACAGTGCGAACGCTTCACAGTTCCTACACAGTTGGAAGATTCAGTGTTTTGAAAAACAACCAAAACATAAACCTAGTGTTTTGAAAAACATACAGCTATCAGTCGGAGGATTATATATGTATATATGTATATATGAATGTATGTGCATATGTATATACAGATGGAAGATTGTATATAGTTTTGAAAAACAACAGGCATACGGAAAACAAAGTTAGTTTTGAGAAACAACCTAATGCGCTTGGAAGATTGTGGAGATATTATGAAAGAAAAAATTCTCACCATATCGGCGGAAGATTGGCGTATAGTAATGGTTGACAAAAGCAAAGCGAGGAAGAAGGAAGGTGGTTAAATTGCTCTAGTGGAAAATTAAAGCAATAAAAAGACATTCAAGGGAGGTGGTTAAATTGCGCTAATTAACGGAAAATACCCCGCCTGAGTTTAGGGGATGGAATTCAGGCGGAAGATATAACATTCCCATTACAATAGCCGCTCATAATTGGGCGGCTTTTTTATTGCGCATGGAAAATAGTTTTGAAAAACTACAGATGGAAAAACTAAACCTCGTGTTTTGAAAAACTAGCGGCAGTCGGACTGCGATTGTGGAAAATTTGTGACGGAAAAATTCTCGCCTTAAACACTTGCACGCGGAAAGAAAAGAGTCTATAGTATGCGGCAGCAACTTGAAAACAGCAAAGCAAGCGAAACGGAAAAAGAAAGCAAAACCTACTAGGAAGGAAACATCATGCGTATCATCTCTGAGACTAGCCTGGAAAATTTCGACGCTTGGAGCGGCGCACGCGACACCTTGAACACGCTCATTGAAAATGGAGTTTGTGAGGATTTGGAGAATATCCTTGAAGAGGAGTACCCCGACGGCTTGACGGAAACTCAACTGAATGATATACTTTGGTTTGAGCCTGAGTGGTGCTATCATGTGACTGGAATTTTGGATAGCGACTACGAGGGCGAGGAGTAAGCAAACAGAAAGCCTGGGGCGCAAGCCCTGGGCTTTTTTTATTTTGTCGGAATAATTAAGTTTTAAAAAACTAAAACCATTGATTTGAAAACTATTGTTTTAAAAAACAAGCTGTGCTAACTGGAATCATTTAGTTTTGCAAAACATGGAAAATCACACGAGCCGCAATGTGTGGAGAATTTATGTATCTCTCAATCCTCGATAGTCTGGGGCTTTTACCCTGCTATTATTTAAGCGTGGAAAGTTAGCACCCAAACAGAAAGGAATACCATGAATCGTGGAGACATTGTGAAGGTTGTCCTTGTTGTAATCATTGACGTTCTTCTCGTTGTTATAATCACTATGCTTGGAGATATTGCAAGCACAATGCCGCGCCCCGAAGAATGTGGAATGTGTGGAGCGCACGTTTACCAAACCTGGCATGTAAAAGCAGATGATGGAGAATTTATTCATATCTGTGAGCGGTGCGCGGATATTGTAGACGGCGAGTAAGCAAAAGCCCTGGGGAATCCTGGGGCTTTTTCTTTTTGTCTGGATTTTTTTGTTTTGAAAAACAACCAACAATCAATCATACAGATAATTTTGCAAAACAATCAAGCACCAAACGTATGTGGAGAATTTATGTAGTTGCTTTTTATTATTGCATTGCTGGAATCAATCACCTATTATTTAGTCATCGAAAGCAACACCTACCAAAGGAGACGGAAAAATGGCTAACTGCAACGGCACCCTCGCTTCTACTATGACCATGGCTGAACGTTTCGTGTTTTGCGGCGCGTGCCGCGACTGCAAGCTGGGGCAAGAACTGCCTCACTGGTTCTGCAACTTTAACCCCGATGAGGATATTGTGGAGTTCGCCGACGGGAGCGGATTCAATCTTGACAAAAAGGACGGGGAGTAATCCCCGTTCTTTTTTTTGTCGCGGAAAATAAGTTTTGAAAAACTACCAGTTAAAACAGGTAATTGGAAGTTTTGAAAAACAACATACAGGCACACAACAAGTATGGAAATTTTATGAAGAAAAAATTCTCGCAACAATCACTTGCAACCATGACACGGAAAGATTATTCTATGCAATAGCAACTTGAAAAACGCAAAGCACGGAAACAAAAAAAGCCTAGAGAATGGAGATATTATGAAGGAACTGGTCACCACCTGGTCGCGCTATCAGGAGATTGAACGGGATATCCAAGAAGGCTATATCACGCCTGGAGATTTTAAGGATTCAAAGAATCCCCACATTCTCGAAGATGATATGTTTATATATGACTGCAACGCAATAGACGAGGACAGGGAGCGCCTAGGGAGCAAGCGGCAATTGAACGCCTACCTAAACGATTAACCACAAGGAGCGGATTTTATCCGCTCTTTTTTTGTACGTTAAACTTTTAGTTTTGAAAAACAATCTTTAACGATAACGATTATTGGTTTTTCAAAACACAATTTATTGATTGCATATAGTTTTGAAAAACTAGCAGCAACAACAGGCTGGAACTTTATTTGTGTGCGTTCTGTGAATCGCTTGCACGCTCTGCTCAATTTGGTATTATGAAATCGTTCAAGGGCAAACCAACAAACAGAAAGGAACACGCCCTATGCTTATCAACATTGGTATTCCCACTAGCAACGCCGCTTTTATTGAGTTCGACACTACCGACGATGCGTTCTGGCTTGACAAGAAGCACACAAAGCTTAACGCCGCAACGGTGGCAAGTGTTTTCCGTGAAATTGCAAACGAGATTGACGGCGTTTACGACGAACCTTACAGCGGCGGCGAGATGAGTGGGAGCTGCGGCATGGACGGCATTGCCCATTGGCAAATCGACATTAACCGCTAAGCGACGCATTAGCGAGGGGAATTGTCCCCTCGCTTTTTTATGCGCGAGTATTTTAGTTTTGAAAAACAATCACTTTACCAGATAGAAAGTTAGTTTTGAAAAACTATATAATACCACTGCGCATACCATGCCACACAAACATATGAACATACATTCATATGAGCCGCTAGAATCGCCTAGAATCTCACACGTTTGGCATATGGCATACTGACTAGGGGAAGGCGTTAAACGCGCGGAATAAAGGCATTACAGGCGCTTACAGGGGCAATTGCTACACGCTATGTTTTGGTGTTTGTGCCTAGCGTTTATGAGCAAGACGGAAAAGTTCATACAAACTAACTATCATATAAAAGTTTGAGTTTTGAAAAACATAAACGTATCGCCTGATGATTGTGTAGTGTTTGTGAAGTCCTAGATTGTCAAAAAGAATCGCCGCGAGATAGTCCATACTATGACTAGTCGCAAAAGCGATACGCCTACCAGAAGGGATTCACCATGAACACGTTCGACACTATCCGCGCCGCTATCAACAACACGCGCGAGATGTACGATGATGCCAACATCATGTTCGCCGCTGTAAGGGCAATTTACGGTGAGCACGACGGCGGCGATTGGATGATTGAAAAGTTGTTTGGTGGTTTTGCGACAATGTACAAGAAGGAAATCGAAAATTGTTTCCCTTGGCTTAAAAATGAGCCTGACTACTACGGATGCGCGACCATTGAAAACGCGCTTGAAGAAATGTATTACGATTGGGAAGAAGAAAACGCCTAACAACCACGGCGGGGAACGGAAAAGTTCCCCGCTTTTTTGTTTGCATATTCTTATGTTTTGAAAAACAACTAACTACTTGACAACTATGTAGCACAATGATATATTATAGTCAAGATAGATAACAAACAAACACAAACAACACATAAAAGGCGGTGTCTAAAATGAAAGTTTTCAAAAACAAGCATGTATATATCGAAGGTTATCCTGAGCTAACAATTTACAGTGTGGAGTTAGCCACGGATAACGAAACATACTATGATGTTAATATCAATGTTAAACAAGGTGAACAAATTGTGAGCGCTGCTACGTTTGAATGTGAAGAGTTTGATGCTGCTTACAAGTTGGCAAAAATGTTAGCCAAACAATACAATACAGAATATGTGGAATATATGGAATGATTGAACGTCGAACGATTGGCGTTCTTTTTTATTGTTTTGGAAAACCATAATATGGCACATTAACTTGTGGAGATTATATGTAGCCAAACATTTTCAATCATTTAAGGTTTGCAACCTGCTATTGTTTTAATTGTCAAAAGACAACACCGACAGGAAGGAATCAAAATGAGCCAGTTCATCCGCGAGAATATAGACTACCTGCGCGAACTTAGCGATGAGTACGGTGTGCCGCTGCACACAGTTGTCATGCTCGCCGATATGCTGGGCGAAAATGAACTGTATGATGGGCTAGTCGTTAGCCTTGAAGATTACGGTTATATGTGCTTTTAATGAAGGCGAGGGGAGTTATCCCCTCGCTTTTTTTTGTTTATAAATAACAGTTTTGAAAAACAATTAGTTACCTGATAGTTTTTCAAAACAATCACACACGCATCATATGTGGAAATTCTATGAAATTAAACTATCAACTTAAATCGCCATATATGGTTTTGAAAAACATACTATCGGACACACTGAGTTGTGGAGAAACTATGAATCTATAAATGTTGATGGTTTGTAGTTGACACCAACATATCAACATGCAATAATATAGTTGTGAGGTAAAGAGATAGCACCTCGCCTGATAACGGCATAGCAACAACAAGTCACAACAACGAGAAGGGATATGTTATGTTTGTGAATTACGGTGACAGGGACTTTTTTGAGTACGGCGTTCTGGTTGATGCAGACCATTCCGACACTGAGTTTCCCATCATTTACTGCCGTCCGTTCGATGATGAAGAAAATATGTTTTTCTTCGCTGATTGTGAAGTCGATATTGACGACAGCTGGATTGACCGTGAAGATGTTATGAAATTCAACGGTATGAACTCTGATGAGTTCGACCCTATCCGCTTTGCTATCGGGTGTATTGAATACTATGGTGCTGAGAATTTTTCAAGCCCCTATGATGGTTACACATTCAATCGTGAAGAGATTGAAGAGAAACTGAAGAACTACTGGATTGCAACTGACAACCTGGACATTACCTGGTAAAATGGAGCCGCTGGAAATAGCGGCTCTTTTTTTATGCAAGTATAAGAAGTTTTGAAAAACAACGCTAATTCAATCAAACTGCAAGTTTTGAAAAACAAACTACATCCACGAGTGAATTGTGTAGAAAATGTGGAACCAAAAATTCTCGCTTTAACTACTTGCCAACAACAAGCCGCGATGTTATTATATGTTTAGCAACTTGAGAACAGCATAGAACAAAACAAGCAAGCAAGTAAGCAAACAAAGAATGGAGAAACCATGAAGTTCATCCAAATGCTTGACAACGAGGGACGCAATGTTATCCGCATGAATCGCCGCAATGGAAAGATTCTCGCACGTTGGCGTAACGATATGCCTGGACAGTGTGGCCGCTATCAATGGGTGCGGGAGCGCAAGGCGGTAGAGGACGGGTACGGCGAGCTTTGTTACACTGCAATACAGTGTGTGTTGTATGCAAACGGACTGAGCGACTTTTCACCCGCCGTTCACGCGCCCGAACTTGGGTATGAGTTCATCATAGATTAAACACAAGCGGACTACCTAGGAAACTAGGTAGTCTTTTTTTATTGATGGAATTTTATTTTTGAAAAACATTATAAGCAAGCTGGAAGATATTGTTTTTCAAAACTATCAGTAACCAAAATATCAATGTGGAGAATCTGTGAACTTCTATATTCTCGCAAACATAAACCAACATCATGCTATTATGTAGTCATGGAACTTGAAAACAGCATAGCAAAGCAAACAGAAACAGCGAGAAAGGAAAACTGCAATGAAGGTTGTCAAGACTAACTACAAGCCACTCCTCGCTTTTTACATTAAGCTTGACAAGAAGGGCGATGGGCGCTATACAAACTGGAAAACAACTAAGATTGTTCCTCTTAGTATTGAAACCTATAAGACGGAATACATGGATTAGGAAAATACCGCCTGGGAAACTGGGCGGTATTTTTTTATACATTATAGCAATGCGTTTTGAAAAACAATAATACTATTATGTTTTGAAAAACCAACTGCATGGAAAAGTTAGCTATCTATAACTTGAAAGCACTGCAACGCCCTACAACCTAACGAAACGCGGAACATTCCTAGGCTACGGAATACGCCTACAAGCCCACAGAATCGCGTATAACGCACGGAAAGAAACAAGCTAGACAACTACACCACAAGGCAATAAAGCGCACGTTATAAGGCATTTTATGGCTTTGTGTGGAAAATATGAATCAAGCTAGAACTATTGCTAAACGGAAAGCAGCGACCTATAGTGTGAACTACCAAAAGCAAAGCCGCGACGGAAGGAAAATCCCATGGCTTACAGGTGGATAAAGCGCAACTACAAGCTTACGAAAGACCAGAAGGAACGCGGCGTCATCTTTTCTTCTCAGCTAGTTAACTACACGTTGCACGACGTTGGAGAAATTCACGAAGTTTTCGCAAATGACCCTGATAGATACGAAACCATTAAGCGCCTGAAAGATGTGAAGTTTTTCAAGAACTGGGCGCAAGACAGCGGTTTTTCATGTGAACTTATTGAAAGGAGTTAGCAAGTAAGGCGAGGATTATTCCTCGCCTTACTTTTTTATTGCGTCTATTGTTTTGGAAAACTTGGACGTTATATTTAAAAACATTTGTTTTGAAAAACAAATAAATATAGGAAGGTATTTGTGTGGAATATGTGAATTGAACTATGGTTCTTGCCAAATGGAAAACAAAAGCCTATATTGTAATCATCAAAAGTAAGGCCACGACCAAAGGAGATTGAAAATGGTTAAGTATAAGAATTGGCGCGGATGCGACGGCATTGATTGGGTTTCTTACAATGAATGTGCCGACCCAGACCTCGTTTATGGAGATTATGTGTTTAACTACTGGGATATTGAGGACGCTCTGTGGAATGAATTTTGTAAGGAGAATGAAATTGATGATTCACGCAAGGGCGATTATGAGGTAGAGGAAATTGATGATTCACGCAGGGGCGATTATGAGGTAGAGTGTTGGTTTGATGATTATGTGCAAGCAAACGCAGAAGATTATCTGCTTGATTGTATCTATGATGGATATTTTATGGAGGGTTCTAAGTCCTGGCATGATAGGCACTAGGAACCAAAAGCGCGGGTGTGGAATCATCCGCGCTTTTTTTGTGCGCCTAATCTTTTGTTTTGCAAAACTTAAAATACTTATTTTAATCTCTGATTGTTTTGCAAAACCCAATAAATAAAAACAAATGTGTGAAAAATATGAACTTGATTGCAATTATTGCTAAACAAAGAGCAAAGGTCTATATTGTAATCATCAAAAGCAAGGTCACGAACAAAGGAGTTGTCATGTTTTACGCTGAGTTTTGTCCACGTGGAATCACCACCATCACCGACAGCGATACGCTCGTGCAGTTTGAGACAAAACGTGAGCGTGACGAAATGGTGGAGCGCATCAACTCTGCCGATTGTAGCACACGTGCGCAAGCGGTCACAAGGCGTGAGGTTGCACACCGATACAATTTTAACGACTTCAACGGCGAGCGCTGCCGCGAAGTTTACGGCCTAAAAACATGCTGCGATAAATACTTTTGGGAAATCCCACATCGTATCGGTTATGCATACTAACACAAAAGCGGTCAGAAATGGCCGCTTTTTTTTATATATGAACCTAGAAGTTTTTCAAAACAGAATAAAAATCCGCCCCTATTCTTATATTAAAAATTGTGTTTTGAAAAACAATTATTGTCAAAAACAATTATCAGTTTTGAAAAACATATCATTATCATATGGAGTAATTGTGTGCATCTTATAAAACGCTTGCTCTACCGCTTGGAATGGCCTATTATATCGGTATCGACAGTAACCAACACGAAAGGAAAGTCGATACCATGAAGAACATTGCCTGCAACATCGCCCTCGCCCTTGCCGTCGTAGCTAGTATCACCTGCTATATTGGTTTTTGCCTTGTATCCGACGAGGTTATGCACGCTGGGGTTGCAATAATGCTCATTGCAGGTGTATTTTCACTGCCTGTTCATGTTGAAGACTGGAAGAACGAAAAGAACAACGCACGATAAACACACAAAAGGAGCGGGCAAAAGCCTGCTCTTTTTTTATGCACTGGATACAATTTTGAAAAACATCTTACTATGTAGCGATTCTTTTAGTTTTGGAAAACAAAGATAATTCGTCTACCAAACATGTAAAATATATGCAGATATGGAAAACACTACCAAACAGATTGCAAACAGTGTATCGTATTCATTGTCAAGCAAGACCAACGAGACAAAGGGAGAACATCATGTTGAGTGAGCATGTTAAGATGGCTGAGAATTTTCTGAGCAAGCACAACGCCACAATGAAGATTGAGGAAGTTGATGTGCTCAATCGTCATTGGGTCTATGAAGTGACGATTGAGCGCGGCGATAAGTCGTTCGCTTTTGAGTTCACTGGTTCCGAGTATGACTATATATACAATGAGGAAGCCAACGACAACGTGTACGATGTGCTTGCTTACCTGCAAAAGTACGAGGTCGGTACGATTGATGATTTTATTCATAAATACGACTATGGCACCGACAAACACAGTATTAGCGAGATTATATCAACCTATGAAACGATAAATAATGAGTACGAGAATGTTTACAATCTCTTCTCTGATTGTATGGACGAATTACGTGAAATTAAATAACGGAAAGCCTACGCAAGCTATCGTCTATATGATGGCCGATGATATGAAGGGTATCTGTCCGCCGTATGACTCATACTTTAATGGAATTATTAAAGGATGTATTGACAATGGAATAGATACCGATTATCTTTATGATGCACTATATTACTCTAAGGAATATGAGGTAGACAATGCCTATAACTAAGACAACTCACCTGGATTATGTTTGTCCTAAATGTTTTAATAGAATTGAACAATGCACTTGCTGGTGTCCGCAACAATATCTTATATGGGTTGATTATGGAATTCAAGAACATGTTAGGATTCTGAACCAAAAGGGATATACTACTACCAACAGTTGCGAGAGTCATAATCAAAACGGAAACATGTACATTGCTTTTGCAATGGATTACAAGTTCGATGAATCTGCTTTGCCAGATGGATTTAAGATTATGAAAAAACCATGTGCTATATCATTCATGTATAAGCGACACACAACAGACGAGGAATTTGTTATCCAAAAAAAACAACACCTACAAGCATTACTCGATTGGTGCAATAGTTTGCCTAGTCTAAAATAAACAATGTATTAGCGAGGGGTTTTGTTCCCCTCGCTTTTTTATGCGCAAAATTTTTGTTTTGAAAAACAATTCTTAATGATGACAATTATTAGTTTTGGAAAACACGTCGTTGACGCTGTGGAAAAAATGTGTATATCTTGTGAAGCCATTGCATAATCTAGGCAACAACTCTATAGTATTCATTGTCAAGCAAGGCACCGACGGAAGGGATATGTGCCATGAAGCGCTACGTTACCGAACTTGCAAACGATATTATTAACCGCGACAACGAGAACGACCTGATGCGTGCCGACGTGAAGGAGCAACGCAAGGTATCCATTGAACACATAGTGGAGCTTTGTCGTGACGGATTTATCACCGACGTTGAAGCGGTCTATCAAATCTCTAGCCTTAATATCTAGGAGAAAGGAGCTTCTTTTGTCTGTACGTTTCGCTGTTTACGCAAGGCCACGAAATGCCGCACAAGCTCGCTCATTCGGCTTGGTGGACAATGATAGCGCCAACGCTGTATCTAAGCTGTATGCGGCATTCTGTGGTCTTACAGCTGCAAAGTTGAACGTTCTTGTATCCAAAGCAATTGCCGTGCCGCTCGTTGAGCATAAGCATAACGGCGTTGCCGTTTGGGCTGTACCCATTATCCCATAGCATCCGTTAGGGCGTGGAGAAATTCACGCCCTATTTTTTTTATTGGTTGTAATTTGTTTTTCAAAACCAAATTAAATGGTTCAGTTTTGAAAAACCATAGTGTCGCGTATGGCAACGCCTTTTAAGTTGTGATAATCGCATATGACTATAAAGCGCTAGAATGGCCTAGAAGCTTACGAAAGTTGCCTTGTAGTATATAGCTAGACTTGCATCCATAACGTGCGATTTAGGGGCATTACAACGCCATATAGTCTTATTATTGAGGTATCGGAAACTGGTATACACAAACGTATAAACGAGATAAACTAACCATACAATAAATTATGTATGTATTGTGAACATATTGCTTTGTCTGATTGATACACTCATACTGTTTGCTGTAAGCAATCGTCAACCGACGGAAAGGATTCGCACCATGTACGATTTTAAAGACCTGTGCAAGAACGTGCGCGACATTTGCAACGAGGTTAACAAGGATTCGCGTTACACGTGGGAGCCTTGCTTTGGCTGGATTCGTCCTGAAAAGGGTGAGTTTGGCATCATGTGCGACACGGAATATGGACGTATCTATATCCGTGCCGACAGCGATTCTATCCATGCTTGTGGTTTTCTCTTTGAGTTTAGCATCTATTGGATTGACGGAGACAACAATCCTTATGACGACAATGGCAGGAACATTATTAGAGAGACGTATATTTGTGCCGATGATGTTGAAAAAATCATGCTTAAAGCGGAAGATATAAACGCCTGGAAAGAATAAGGACAATGGGAGCCTGGAAAACCAGGCTCTTTTTTGTTGGAATAATTTGTGTTTTGAAAAACAAAGCAGCATGGATTAACTATCGGTTTTGGAAAACAACATAGTACGGTATGATGTGGAAAATTTATGAAGATTAAATTACGCCTTGTATTGGAATCATTGTTTGCTATTATATGTTTACCTAATAACATGTTTGATGAAAGGAAAATCCAATGAGTACCTACGCAATCTGCGAGAGCTACTGGGATAAGACGGAAAAGAAGCTTACGCGCGTTGCAAACAAGTGCAAGCGCCTTGGTAATCCGTTCATCTTTGAGGTGGTCGGTGAGGAGTACCGCACTGAAAAGAACAGGTATGGACGGAATGTTACTCACAAGTTTATCCTGGTTAACCTTAAAGGCACTGCAAAGGTGGAGGATTGGGAGTTCATTGCCACCTTGGAGGTTCAGTCAACTGGTAACATCATCCGTCGCTACAACACTGATATTGAAATCCCCTTGCGTTTTCGCACGTCCCCTAACATCTGTGAGCACTGCAACACTATGCGTCCTCGCACTAATTTGTACATCATCCACAATGTTGCCACTGGTGAGTTCAAACAGGTTGGCGGCACATGCCTAAGGCTTTACACTGACGGACTAAGCCTTGAATACATCGCAGCTTGGATTGACGGTGTGAGCGAGCTTGAAAGCCTTAACGGTGAAGCGCCTGAGATTGGCGATGATTACGGCGCTGGCTATACCTACTATGATGTGCGTACCGTTATCCGCTACGCTACCGCCATCGTCAAAAAAGCTGGTTACCTTAATTCGTCTGATTCCATGCCTACAAAAAACGCTGTGAGAGAACTGCTTTACGCCAATAAGGATATTCAAAGCAAGTTGAATCTGGTAAACAATCTTCGCTTGCCAAACGGCGCACCTAAATTGGAGCTGGCCGACTTGAATATCTCTGATGAAAAGATTGATGCAATCATTGATTACTATAATAGCTTGGATGATACAAGCGAGTTTATCCACAACGTGCAATCTATGCTTGCAAAAGGCTATATCAACCCTGCCAACGTCGGCTATCTTTGCTATCTGCCACAAGGCTACGCTGACCATATCGCAAGGGAAAAGGAAAAGGCTGCACGAGCTACTGAGCGTCACGAATATTTTGGTGAGGAAGGTAAGCGTTACAAGGGCGTTGCCGTCAAAAATGTTCGTGAGGTAGCTTGCTTTTCTGGGTGCTATGACATGATTTACATTTATAACATCATCATTGACAACGATGTAGTTATTACATGGAAGTCTAGCGTTCTTCTTGACCTAAGTAAAACCTATTCTAAGATTGACTTCACTGTAAAATCGCACGAAGAATACAAGGATACGCCACAAACAATCGTAACGCGCTGCAAGCTGGCGTAGAATCTGTGAGGGGAGCTGGAAACCAGTTCCCCTATTTTTCTATCTCGACTATTTAGTTTTTCAAAACTTGAATATATTACATCATCCTCACTGTTTTAAAAAACAATCTAGTAAGCACTAAATGTGTGAAAAATATGAATATCTATATCACACTAGAACACGACTGCTTAACCTGATATCTTATATCCAACAAGCGAAACTTACTAGAAAGGTAAAACCATGATTAAGGTTCGCAACGAGTACGGAACTGGTAATGAGATTGATTTTGATGCTGCAACGAACATCATGGACGGCACCTTGCGTGAGATTGTTTACAACAACAGATATGATGAGCCGCAAGCGTTCTTTAATGCCTATTGCATCCTACACAAGGCTGTGTTTCTAGAAGAGTTTGAGCCAAACAAGAAGAATGGTAATTGGTAAGGTACAATTGAAAGGAGTCACCATGTCGCGCTGCGGTAACACTGCTACAGTTACAATGGTACAAAACATCCATGCTATGAGCGGAATTCCAACTGATTTCATAAAGCGACGGAATGGAGATATTGATATTTGGCATGGTGGGAAAAAGAAGCGATTCAACACTAGCAAAGCTGCGCAAAGTTACCTGAATGAATTATACAACGCCTATAAGGCAACGAGGTAACACCTAATGCATTTTGCATTATACGTAAATTAACGTAAAAGCATGTCACCAATTATGGGTTACATGCCATTAAAATACCTGGTAGAAAGCATAATAGAAAGGTTACAATCATGTTTTCTAATAAACTAAGCAAGCTTGCGCGAAATAATATCAATTATCTGCGTGAGCTATCGGATGATTACAACGTACCTATTGACACTGTAGTCATGCTTGCCGATATGCTTGGAGAAAATGAGTTGTATGATGGACTAATTACTGAACTTGAAGATTATCAATATCTTCAAGTATTGTAGTTGACAACTACATAACACGATGGTATATTATAAGTGTAGAAAGAAAGTAAATAAAAAAAACAAGGAGCGATATACCATGAGTGCATTTATTGTGAACAACAAAACAATCACAGCTATTGTAACAGCCATGCAGCACAAACATTTTTCTACAGACCTACGGAATCCTGAGACTGGCGAGGTGTATAACGCACGTACAAACCCACAGAAATACGGACAGCTTCTATTGAATGAGAATTACCGTAGCGTAAACTATCGTTATGATGAGAGCAATAAGCCGCCTGTATTCCATATGGAATATAAAACACGTGAAGGCGGATACCGTGAAGAATTCACCTTGGGTGAGATGTACGGAAGTATTCAATGTTACATGTACCAAACTTGTGAAACACCTGATTGGATTGGTTCAGATATTTACTTTGCAATGTTGCATTTGAAAGATGACATTGCAGAAAGAATGGTGGAAAAATCAGGTGATGAACTTAAATGGGGATTGTAAACAACTAAATATATATGCTATGGGGGAGCGGAAAATCCGTTCCCTATTTTTTATTCTTAAACTGTAGTTTTGAAAAACAAACGACGATGGAAAATATAATTTTGAAAAACAAAATATCAAGATATTTGTGTAGATAATATGAAGCGGAGAATTCTCACCTATGTAGCTCACAAAGTTTAGTATTATATAAGTGTCATAAGGCAACGAAGAAAGGAACCTACTATGACCTGGGAAGAAATTGCATACTTTATCGACCATGCCATGACCGAGCAAGAACGCAAGAAGGACGCGGTTGTTTGGAACGCAAGCTTAACCAACGCAAGCGGTGGAGGTTTTATGTTGGTGGAAGATATAGAGCCATTCGACGCGCACAATGACCCTGGCATGGATTATTCTATGAACATCAACACCGATAACTGCTGGTTTTAGAAGCACGCTTCTAACGGAGGAAATAACTATGACCAAGGACGAACTCGACAAGCTTGTTGCAGAAGGTAAGACGTTTGACGATGTTATCTATGATTTTGAAGAAGACAACGATTGTATCGTTAGCCGAGATGTCATTCTTGACTATGTAATCTATCAGATTCAGAATGACAGACTATATCTTGCGCGTCACGTTCTCGATGCAGTAGACAAGGAATATGCAGATTTTTATTCCTACGACATGGCAATGGGAACGCTTGAAACGCCCACAGCTATCACTTGCATTAATGACCTGTACGATTACGTGGATTAAAGCACAACGGAAGGAACAACCATGAAATACTGCGTTACTTACACTGAACTGCTCGCTAGAACTGTCATTGTCGATGCAGATAGCGAAAAGGAAGCAAAAGAAAAAGTCCTTGACGCTGTTAATAATGAAGCTATTATTTTGACGGCTGATGATTATGTCATGGACTCTGGCGAGATTGCCGACTGCTGTAAATCCGACTCTTACGATTTGGAATATTATCCTACGCTTGAATCGTTCACGGATTAAATAAAGTTTTAACGGAAGGAATTATCATGGATAAGCAAACTTACGAGTTCATTTGCGATAAGTATGCTGATGCCGAGTTTGCATTGTTTGAACTCCACAACGCATTAAGAAGCGGCTATGACAGTGTTGGTGCTGGTGGCGTAAGTGATATGCGCAATCTGTTGAAAAATATGTATACTTCTTTTAGTGAGTATTACGGTGCCGTCATTAAAATAAGGGAGCACATTAAATAAGCTTCTAAAGAAAGGAGTTACCATGCTGAAAGATGGACTAAAGCGCACCATTGCAGTGAACGGCATTCCTATTTGCGACACATTTACAAACGCACATGCTTTGGAACGTGCGAAACAAGAACACGAAGACCGCCCTAATGCGGTTATAAGGATGTATGTTTGGGACAATCAATGGTTTCGTTTCGATGCAGAATCAGGCGAATTTGTTGAAGAACGTTTCGTAGGATTTCTAAACAATCAACAATAAAATTTCCAACTGAGCGGCTAACAACCGCTCTTTTTTTATTTACTTAATTGTGTAGGTTGTGTGGAAACCTTTATTCATGATAACATAAGCTCCGAATGTGTTATTATATAGACAACGAAAGGCAAGCGGAGAAAGGAAGTAACCATGAACCTGCAAGACGCAATTGAGTTCCTGAGCAACATGGCGGACAGCTACGAAGGCGAGTCTGAGCTTTGGCAAATGGAAGCCTGGGACGAGACTGGCGACCGCGAGAAGTCACTGGAAAAGTCGATGGCTTGCAGCAAGAAGGCTGATGCTATCCGCACTGTTCTCAATGCACTTGACCGCTAATTAAAATAAGATTACCGATGGAGGTTTGTCATGGCAACGCAACTCAACAAGACCGAGACTGCACGTATGATGAAAGTTAAGTCTGCTTTGAGCGACATGTTCGACGGGCATCTTACTAAGTACGGAATGACACCATTTGAGGTAAAAGACCTTGCACTTTGCTACAATGGTTTGGTACATGATGTAACCCATTCAACTGACACTGGTATTCTCGGTGTTAAAAACTTTTTTGAGAAGTGTGGTTTTCTTGTGGAAGACACTAGCGCTGGCTCGTGGGATATTTATATCAGTGCTAGAATGAAGAAGCTGTGCGCGGATAGATAAATTAAAACAAGATTTTCAACGGAAGGAATAGCCATGAAAAAGGCGGAACTTGACAAGTTGGTTGCAGATGGCAAGACACTTGATGATGTTATTTGCGATTTTGAAATTGATAACGATGATATTATTAGTCGTGATTCGCTAAAGGATTTTGCAATTTATCAGATTGAAGAGGATAGGTTATTTCTTGCACGTCATATTCTCGATGCTATTGATAATACCTATGCCGATGATAAAGGCGAGTATGCCGAGTGGTATAGCTATGATACGACTATGGGGACACTTGAAACGCCTACGGCAATTTACGATATAAACGACTTATACGATTATGTGGAAGATTAAACTAGATTCTTAATGAGCGGAGATTTATTCTCCACTTTTCTTTTGCCCATTTAATTGTGTGGAAAATATGAAGAATCGACATTCTGGGCAACATAGCGTGATTGTCTGTTAATATAAGCGTATCGAAGGAAATGAGGAAAGGAACCGAAAATGCGTACTATCAATCAGAAGGTAGATGTTTACGAGGTTGTTCGTACCGAGTTTGTACCTGTTAACGTTTATGAGTTCGCGGAACTTTCCGAAGATGCGAAACGGAATGTTCGTGAATGGTGGAGTGAATATCGCGGCGATGTTTCTTGGCTTTCTTGGCAGTTCTCCGATTGGTGCAATGAAGATTTGAAGGCTATGTTTCCTAATAGTGATTTGAAGGTTGAATACAGTCTAAGCTATAGCCAGGGTGACGGTTTGAATATCTATGGTTGCTTGTGTCTTACCGATGTTATCGAGCACATCAAAGACAAATTTACCAAAGATGAACTTGCGTACTTTGATAAGGTATTTGCTGATTACAACGATAATTTCAATATGCCAAGCAATCGTTATTGTTATTGCATTTGTGATAGTCACGATTATATCGAAGATATTGTTAGCGATATGGAATGTGACGGTGACGATAATATAAATCATAGTGCGTTCAATAAGCTGAATGATAATATCCGCGAATATCTTACGGATTATTGCAAGACGTGGAAACAGCAGGGCTATGAGTTCTTCTATCCCGATATTGAGCTTGATGGTGACGGATATCTTATCAGTGATTGTGAGTGCAACGGCTGGGAGTTCCTTGAAGATGGAACTTTGTTTGAGGATTAAAACGTCGATTTTAAACTAGCGTGAGGGTTATTCCTTACGCTAGCTTCTTTTATGGAAGAACTGTGTACATCTGTGATTGCCAATTATATTACGCTGAATCATGGTAATATATAGCCAACGAAAGAGAACCAAAGAGAGGATAAAAAATGATTTCTCTTGTCAATGGCAATGGTGAGCGCGTCAACAACATTAACTTTCTTGATTGGGAAGAAGCCGAGAATTGGCTTGTTGAAGCCGAAAAGAAAGGTGCTGCTGGTTGGTATCTCAATGGTGGCACTTTGTCTGCCGATAACAACAATCTGTTTCATTATATTATCGTTGGCTTTAAAGAGTCTGATGATACCATTTGGTCTATGGCTATCAAAGCCGATTATTATCCAACGCCTAACGAGATTATGGGTTGGCTTAAAGACGATATGGATAGCATGGGATATGCTGATATTTTCGAGTATTACGAGACTGATAGCTACGATGTTTATAGTGGTTATGATACCGACAACATTGATAACTGGCCTATCTTTGGTGCATAAAACAATCGGTTTAACGTGATGAAAATAATGCATATTATTTTCATCAACTATCCTGCAATCGTATTTATGCCAGTGGAGGTTCATTAAAATGGCTATCACAAGATACACAAACTATCATTTAATTCTCAATAACCTACGCAAAGAACTATTCGAAAAGTACGGGAGTCTTGGAAACGATATGTTTATGTCATTTATGGAATATATTTATCTTGGAGAAAAGCCAACGGTAAAACCAGTGACAAAAGATACAAAGAATTAAGACAGCTATTTTAAAGAGCGGCTTTAAGGCTGCTCTTTTTTTATTTAGCAATAGGAGTTTTTCAAAACTATTTTAAGGCATGGTTATGTGTAGATATTATGAATGTTGACATTCTCACGTCACATAGACACGAGATTTTGTATTATATACCTGTCAGTTGGGACGGAAGAAAGAGGGCATCATGGATAGGCAAGATTGGTACGAGCTTGTTGGTATGGCAAAGAGCGTGGAACTTGGCGATATGGATGTTCAATCATTGATTGAGCTTGTCAACCTCAAGGCAAGCGAAGAAGCGGAAAGCGAAGGTTGGTATACCGAACTTGAGAATTGGATTGATTCTTTTGAAAAGGAATTGAAGGAAGAAATAACCATCTCTTTGGACTATGGTTTTCATGGTTCATCAAATATAAGCGTCCACCTCAAGAAGGACATATACAGAAACGCTCTTGTCTTTACAGATTATGATGAGTTTGTTGGTAAGGCAGTTGACGGAGAAGAACTTGCGCGTATACTAAATGACCTTGCAGACGGCAAGTACGCAGATTAAACCGTGCTTTGATTGGAGAATCACCATGACCTGTTATATTGCATCCGTTAGTTATCCTATTGATGGCGGCAGTTGTGTCTATAGGCGTGAGGATTTTATCGACGTAAGGTCTGCTACTTTGTGGGCGCTAGAGCGCATTGATGACCTGGTACTACATTGGGCGGATATTAACGATAACGGATTGAAGATTACCGCCACTGTTGAAAGCGACGATGGCGAGTTCTGTGATACCTACGAGATTAAGTGCGGCTGCTAAAATTATTTAGATTGGAGAATTAAAATGCGCGAGCTTATTTTGAAGTATAGCCTTCCCGATGGCATGAAGTATGAGGATATTTCATCCTTTGAAACAGAAAGCTATATCGGTATTTGGAATCACGCACAAGATAGATACATCCTATTCTCTAACATTGATAGCGAACTTTATGCGTATTCAGTTCCTTATCAGGATTGTTTCGAGGAACTTGATTCAGTGGTTTACAATACCGTAGATGAACATATCATCGGAGTCTCTAAATGTGGTAAGTGTTCGATAACATTGTGCGAGGAATAGTAAGACGTTAGAGCTGGTAGAAATACCAGCTCTTTTTTTATCTAAGTTCAACTACTTCACAACTTTTGAAAAACTATAGCAGGTGCAAGCCTACTTTTTTTGTTTTGCAAAAATGAATATGTAACAAATATGTATCGCTTGTTTATCAATTGACTACTACATGCCATCATTGTATTATAAAGATAGATAAATAAAAAACCAATAAGCAAGGAGTAGTTGGCAATGCAGTTCTTTAAGAAGAAAACGCCTAGTTATCGCGCCAATGCAGATTGGGATGTTTATTATCAGGATTTTTACAACGGTATGCCATTTAGTAAGCAACAAGAAAAACTAAAAACTGGTGGCTATGCTAAGGGATATGCTAAAATTGACCCTAATTATGGCCGCATTGACAACAGAAATATGTACGATAAGGATGTAAAAGAGCGCGGTAAGGATTATGCGGAACGATTGAGAAAACTTGGCGTTTATATGAAGTGATAAATGTAGTTGACAAATAGTTGAGAACAGCGTATAGTATTAGTTATAGACAGGCAAGCAAACAAAGGAGATGTTCTAAATGGCAGCATGGCATGAGGACGCAAGGTTCTATATCTTTACCGATTGCGATGTGTTCGTTGAGAACGATGGAACTTATCTGTATGTTGAGAATGAAGCATTTAATTATAACGGTGACTATACTTGCTGCTTGTATTATCAACGCGAGGATTGGAATGGCACCAAGTGGTATGATAGGGGCGAGCATATCGGTGCTTGTAACGAGTATATCAGTGGACTTGAAAAAGCACCTTGGAGCGTTGCTCAATTTATCATCTCTTCTTACCTAGCCGAGTGGGCGTCTCACGAGAGTGAGGAAGATGCGGACATTATCAACGATGCAAAGGACAGTTTGCTGAACTACGCAACCGAGGACGAAAAGTTTTCTTACTGCTAACAATGGATTACAATATAATCAATCGTTAAAATGGAAGGTGAATGTATGAGTGAATATGTTTGGGTTGTAGGTTTCTTTAAAGGTACAAACGATTACAGCAAGTTCATTCGTGTTGCAAAGAACAACGCACAGTTCTATGCCACACTATATGATGGTGAGGGCTTGGATGCTCAAATTATGAATGACGATGAATTCACTGAGCTTGGAAAGAAAGAACAGGAAAAGCTAGATAGGAAGAACGGATTGAAGTAGGTATTTTGGAGACGGATTTTATCCGTCTCTTTTTTTATTATGTTTAACTTATGAAACATCCAATAACAATTGCAATCTATATACAACAATGATAGTATGTAGTTGTCAAAAAGATTCCTATAGAAAGGAACTAAGATGATTGATTACAGCTTATCTTTTAAGAATCGTTCCATTGACCTTGACGGCGCTTTTGTCAAACAGCTTTTCAAGTTTTGTTCAAAGGATGAGCGTAAAGACACTGTGCTTGGTACTCCCTGGTACAATTTATGCCTATTCGTATGAGCTATTAAAAGTTCAATTTTATATTGAAGTAGTTCAATTTAACTTCAATATAAGTTCAATAAGAAAAGAGACGCTATGACTATCTTTATTACTGGTGACATTCATGGTACACATGACATTTGGAAGCTAAGTGAGTTTAGCGAAGGTCGTGGCGCTGAGCTTACCAAAGCGGACTATCTCATTATTGCTGGTGACTTTGGACTGCTATGGTATCCCGAAGGCAGCGAAGACGATAAAGAGGATGCTAAGTGGCGTGAGTGGCTAAATGACCAACCTTGGACTACACTGTTTGCTGACGGAAACCATGAAAACTTCCAACGCCTAAATTCATATCGCGTCAATGAATGGCACGGCGGGAAGATTCATATGGTTGAAGATTCAGTTTATCATCTTATGCGTGGACAGGTATTTGATATTGACGGAAAAAGGTTTTTCACGTTAGGCGGTGCTTATTCGCACGATAAGCAATGGCGTACCGAAGGACTAAGTTGGTGGCCTGAAGAAGTTCCATCGCAAGAAGAGCGTAACGAAGCCCTTATGAACCTTGACACAAATGATTGGAAAGTTGATTATGTAATAACCCATGACGCGCCAGTATCAATTGCTAAGCGTCTTATTGAGCATAAGTGGGATAGGAACACAGATGAGTACGAAGAATGGTTACAAACGGAAATTGCAGACAAACTAGACTTTAAGCATTGGTTTTTTGGGCATCATCATACAGATTGCGGCATTGATGACAAAGGGAAATATCAGGCGCTTTATTATGATATTGTATCAGTCGATGATATGAGCAATGAAATTGTAACATGGTGGTGTTATTAATCTAATTGTTTAAGGGCGAAGCCAATTTGGTTTCGCCTTTTTTTATTTTAATTCCATTTTAGTTCAGTTTTGAAAAACAAGTGAAATAAAAACATTTGTTTTGAAAAACTAAATAGCTAAGACAACCTGTAGGTATTATGAATATTGCAATCTTTAAGCTAACTACTTGCCATCTATATGAGATAAGTAGTAATATAAAGATAGAAGCAAGGTACATCAACAAAGAAAGGCAGTGTTCATCATGGCAGGTTTCAATGTTTACCAGGCAGTTACAGACCGAATCATTGCACAGCTTGAGAAGGGTGTAGTACCTTGGCATAAGCCTTGGAGCGGCGTCATGGGTGGAGCTTTTAATCGCGTGTCTAAGAAGCCTTATAGCCTGCTGAATCAAATGCTTCTTGAACATGATGGCGAATACGCAACGTTCAACCAATGGAAGAATCTTGGCGGCAAGATTAAGAAGGGTGCTAAGTCTGAGATTGTGGTGTTCTGGAAAATCTTTGACAAGGAAGAAGAGAAGGATGGCGAAAAAGAAGTTAAGCATATTCCCTGTTTGCGTTACTTCAATGTGTTCCATATCTCGCAAGTAGAAGGCGTTGAGCCGCTTAACCAGAACTTTGTGGAGCATGAGCCTATTGAGGAAGCTGAAAAGGTTAAGACCAATTATGCCGCACGTGAAGGCCTTGAGATTCGTGAGATAATCACAGACAAGGCATTTTATGCACCTATTGAGGATTACATTCAGGTTCCTTGTAGGAAACAATACCAGGATATTGCTGAGTTCTATGCAACATTGTTTCACGAAATGACCCATTCCACGGGTAATAAGGACAGGCTTGCACGTCTTGACCCTGTTGCTACACTTGCACCATTTGGTTCCGAAGATTACAGTAAAGAGGAACTTGTAGCCGAGATTGGCAGCAGTATGCTTATGAATCATGTCGGTATCGAAAGTGACAGGACTTTTGGTAACAGTGCAGCATACATTAAGAGCTGGCTGAAAGTTCTCAAGGATGACAACAAATTCATTGTAGGTGCAGCAGGAAAGGCTGAGAAGGCAGTGAAGTATATCCTCTTTGGTAAGGACGATAAAGCAGCATAGTATATAACACAATAGGGGTAAGGGTTTATCGACCCTTACCCCTATGTTTAACCTATTGCCATCTACATTTGAAACTGTTACAATAAAGATAAGAGCAGGAGGTGGATAATCGTGTCAAGAGTAAAATCTAACGTCACTGCAAAAGAAAGGTCTATGTTAAATACGACAATCAACACGGAGATTCTTAATGACTTCAAGGGTTATTGTAAGGAACAAGGTATACCAATGAATCTTTTGCTGGAACTTTTTATGCGGGACATAATTCACGGAAAGTTCGCATTGAGGTTTGACAGGGTTGAAACAGATAAGGAAGACGAATAAGGCTGGCTGATGCTGGTCTTATTTTAGTTGAGATAAAGAAGAGATAAAGAAGGAATAATAATGAATAATGAAATTAAAATCAACGTTACAGACCAATTTGGTGCCACAAAACAACTTGCCACAAAGGAAATCTGTAAAGAAGTTGGCATAACTAGGGAAGAGTTTTATGATGCAGTAAACGATTTGATTAAAAATAAGTTTCTTATTAAACGTGATGATGGTACATATGATTTTTATAAACTTCCACATGTAGAGTGATTGAAGGTAAGCCATGTCAGTAAAACAAACAAAGTATTGCGCACCTGGGCAACCGCCTATGATGCTCTACCCAAACCAATCTGCGGTTGTTATCCACAAGCCAAATTATTCACAAGACAAGATACAATATTTACAGGTTGGCATTGAAGAGTGGATGGAGGCACAAAGGAATCTAAAGCCAAAATCATTTACACTTTATCTATACCTATGTTCAAACATGGATGGATTACAAAAGGCGTTCAGCCCAGCAGATGTATATAACAGAACTAAAATTAGTAAGAAATCATTCTACAATGCAGTAGATGAATTGGTGGAAAAAGGTTATCTGATTAAGCATGAAAAGAATGGAAAGACATTGCATTATAATTGTTATGAGTTCTATACAAGCCCCGAACTCAACCCAGAATGGAATCAATGCGATGCAAATGAAACAGTGTAAAAATTACTACTTTAAAGTAGTAAAATCTACTACTTCAAAGTAGTAAAAAATGCTACGTTAAAGTAGTAAAAAGGTGTAGACAAATAAATAATATAGATAAATAGATAAATAGATAATATTGCACACTTCGCGCGTTGCGCTTCGTGCGCAAGTGTTGTAATTGTAAACTGATAATTGTATAAGTTATAAAGTTATCTAAGAAAGATTAATAATCCTATTGACATAGGTATCTAAATGAGTATAATGCTTTATAAAGAAAAAGAGTTATTAAGATACGTTAGTTGGTAAGGATAGATGTTTTAGAAAGGATATATTATGAGTAATGTATATGTGGTCTGGTATGACAACGGAGAATCTTGGGAAGATAACTTTCGTTGCATTGAGAAGATATTCTCTACTCGTGAAGCAGCAGAGAAGTATCTTAATGATGGATATATAAGAACTAAGGATAACCTGTGGGAACCTGAATATTATACGTGTAAGATACGAGGAGACAACAACTGTAGTTTATGCAATAAGTATAAGGCCTGGATTGATTCAGACTATGATGTTGACGCACCATGTGAGGAATATGATAAGCTACCTGATGGTTACGAACATCCATCATGGGATATACAAGTGTACGAGGTCGTTGATTAACTGAGCGGAGAAAAATTATGGATTGGCTAAGGCATTTTATTATGATGATTGTGTTTGGATTGATTGCGTCTGGCCCAGTTGTGTTTAGTATTATCAATGGTATTAAGTCGGAAATATTGTTGATAATCTTTCTGTTTTCTATCCTTGTGTATGTTGTAGGTCTTATATTTTATTACTTTATTGAGACTGAGTGAGTGGAAAATTATGATATCATGGGATAATGATAATAAGGATATTATCTTTATGATTATTGAGATTCTTGTAGGGGCAGTTCCTCTTTTAGGATTGGCTTTCAATGCAAGTCTTGTACAGCTTATCATTATGATTGTATGCACAGGAATTTTTAACACTCTTGCAATATTCGTTTACCTTGATAGCAAGTAATAGAAATTATATTTTAAGATTGGAAAAATTATGGGTGATATAATCAAGAAGAAGTTCAAGTGTAAGATGTGCAAACATGTATATCCTATTACAACTGATATGATTAAAGATAAGAAATATGGATATAGTTATGGATATAGTGAATATGGTAGAACTTATTTTGAATACGTAAAAGGATTCAACTGTCCTGTTTGTGGGCTTACATACGATTGGAACGATGACCGTTTTATTAAATGGCAACCATCAAGACACATGCTATATGATGTATAAATGGATTGGAGAAAATATGTTCACATTTAACCTCGATTCAATTAGCGAAGAGTCAATTGCCAATGCTTTGGAGTTCACTAAAGAGTTAATCAGTCTGGAAAATAAGTATCATGTGACGATAGATTCAGCTGGTTATGAAGATTGGGATGAGGATTTAGATGGAAACCCTATCGTGGTTAGCATTGAACATTATGTAAAGATTCTGAATGAATATGGTTATGAAATATGCGACTTGGAATATTTGCGTGATGTGTTAAAGGAACAAAATAATTAAATAAAAAATAACTGTTGACATTGGAAAATTATTGTAATATAATGTTTGCTGTTGTTTTATTTTGAAGTTTAACAGTTACTTTTAAAGAGGTTTGAAATGAACGTGTTGAAAATTATGAAAGGATATATCGACAATGTTCTTTTATACTTGAAATCAATCAAGTGTATTGAGGAAGATTGTTATGATGTAGACGATTATCTTTTTGATAATAGCGTGTATCCTCTCTAATTGTATCTATTAAATAGGTATCAATAGTGCAATTTATTGTACTGTGATATAAAACGTTTTAACGGCTAAATTAAGGAGAAAATAAAATGGGTAAGGATAACAACTGCAAGCTCGTCCCGAACACTGGTATTCCTGGAAAGATTCGTCCTGCGTGTTCGGTTTGCGGCAGCATCATCGAGGACATCAAGAAGACCAGTTGCCCAGTATGCCATCGACACATTAAGCCTTCCAAGTTCTCACGTGAGCTGCTAGGAAAGTAATATACATAATTTGTGTAAGGGATGTGTCGAAAGACGCATCCCTTTTCTTTGTTTTAATCAAACTACTTGCCATCTACATTGATATGTACTATACTAAAGATGTAGAAAGGAACGGAAAATAAAGGAGATGTTCCAAATGGCAAACGCAGCAGTTGCTCAATATGACAATATCATTCCATTCGAAATCATCATTGGCAACAAGAATAAGAAAAATCAAGAGCCTAAGAAACCAAACAACAGGGTGGCTGGACAAGACTCCGAAGTCTATGCTTTCAAGACCAAGGAAGAAATCAAGGCTATGATTGATGTGTTTGATAAGCACATAGAGGAAGCTATGAATGACAATCAGCGTATGATTGCCTATCGTAACAAGATGCTGTTTGTAATCGGAATCAATGTTGGTATCCGTGCATCAGACCTGCGCGAACTTAAGTGGTCTTTCTTTTTTGATGTAAATGCAGACGGAACATTGAGGTTCAAGGAGTTCTATAAGTTTGTTCCAAAGAAGACTAGCAAAACTAGGAAGTATGTGCGTATCAACTTCAATGATGCAGTTAAGAAGATTGTCAATGCTTACATTGCGGAATATCCTATCAATGATATGGATGGTTATTTGTTTCCTTCTCGTAAAGGCAATAATCCTGTAAGCGTCGATGGACTCCGCATGATTATCAAGGATGCCGCTAAAGAAGCTGGTATCAAACAAAATATCGGGTCGCATAGTTTGCGCAAGACATTCGCTTATCAGATATGGCATAATGCAACAGATAAGAATAAGGCGCTGGTTACACTTCAAACCATCTTTAATCATAGCAGTCCTGCAATTACAGCACGTTATATTGGCATTACAAACGATGAGGTAAAAGATATGTTTGATAACTTGAACCTTGGCATTGATGATATCTAATGAACATGGGCTGTGTAACAGCGGCCCTACTTGTTATGCTATATTTTATTTGATAATATGATTATAAGAAATAATTATCGAAGGAGTGTCCTATGTGCAAGAAGATTACAATAGGTTTATTGAAACCATTGATTCGCCAAACACAGCAAAGGTAGTCAAGTCATTGAAGAAGATAGGCGAGTATGATTATTCAAACTGTACGCCTGTTATGATGGAACATATTATATTGTCGTTAGAACCTAATAGTCCAAAGTCCATCACCACAATAGTTTATATACTCTCGTTATATGCTAAGTTTCTCGGAAATGATAACATGTACCACATGACAAAAGATATAGACAGAAATGCTTTGTGGTTGATAGCCAAACCAGGTGCTAGAAAGAAATTCATTTCATATTCTCAATTTAAAGAAACTTTCAAAGACATTGAATTGTATGAAGAGTATAACTCTTTGTATATATCTGCATTGTTCAGATGTATATATGAAGGAATATACTCTGACGATATGAGTGTCATCAAAAATCTTCGTAGTTCTGACATTGATGGAGAGCTGGTCACTTTAAGAGACGATGATGGAAAGACTTACAGCTTAAGCATATCCGAGTCACTGGCAAAAGATTTGAAAGAACTTGGGACAATCAACACATGGAGTAGGAACAATCGTTACGGTGAATGCAAGATAAAAACGACTGGACTATATAAAGACTCTTGTTTTAAGGTTGAAAACAGAAATGGTTCAGCTGAGTATGCCTATCGTTATTCCTATTATAGGATGTTGAGGAGTATTTCTAAAAACTATATAGGTTATAGTGTGCTGCCGTTGCATCTGTTTATAAGTGGAATCATGCACGACATATCAGTTAACTTGCAGAAGAAGGGTATAGGCGTGGAAGATGCCTTCCTTGCTGGGAACAGGGATAGGGAAGTCAGTAAAGTTATAGCATCTGAACTGGCAAGAAAGGACTACAATATAGAGGTAAGAAATTTTAGGGAGATAGTAAACGGACATTTGGAAATCTTTATCAGTGATTGCGAACGAGATTAAAACATTCGTTCGCATTTTACTATTGAAAAATTAAGTATTCGTATGATAAGATATATTCAGAACACTTTACTTGACATTTATGGTCAAACACTCTATAGCACATCAATGTAAAAGGAGTTTAGCGTATGAATGGATTGAAAGATTTTGGATATGAATTAGCTACGGACAAATCTAACTTTGATAAGGTTTTCAATGGTAAGAGTTTCAAAGAAATACATATAGATACATACGCGAATGAGCCATACCAGCTTTTCTCAAGGGTAATCGGAAACAATATTAAGATAATACATAAGGATGGAAGAATTGTTTTGAAGAGAAAAGACGGCATGGTTCTAGTGGACGTGTTGTTCGATGGCATATGTGAATATGCGATGAAAAAACGTAAAGAATATTATCAGTTTATCTTGACAATTCAAAACATTTGGTATAAGATTCTCGTCGTGCTATAGAGATTTATGAGGAGAGTCAGAAAGTAAATGAGGTTTTGTAGATTTTATTCATTTGATAGTATAATTCAGTGCAAATGCGGGTACATAGTGAGATACGATATAGAAAGTACATTGTATCTCAAGTGTCCTCTTTGTGGAGAGGTTCTGATTGATAGAGACGTTGAAGACAAACATTTGGTTCCGAAAAAAAGTTGGAAAAATTTTCAAAATGTTGTTGACAACGATTCGCGAAGAGAGTATAATGACTCACTGTCAGATGGAAACAATAGTTCCGCGCCGTCTGATACAGTTTTGTTTGAATGTGCGAACCCTGACAACTGAATAGCGTGTTATACGCAAAGTTAAATGTTAGTTTCAAGTGTCAGCATATATCCTGGCGAAAATGGTTGGAAAAAATTTCAAAAAAGTTTTAATTTCCTATTGTAACTAGTCAGGATATATGCTACAATGATAATGTTAGTTAGTGTTTATAACTAACAGACATAAACATGCATAACCGAATGTGCAACATGGGACGTTAATTCAAAGGTTCGAATAGTCTACTTATAATAGACCTATAGTGGTTCGATTCCACTACGTCCTACGTTGCACATTCATAAAATGTTTCGGAAGAGTGTCCGATTGGTGAAATTGGCAAACACGACGGACTCAAAATCCGTTGCCGAAAGGCTTACGAGTTCGACTCTCGTATCGGACACTCTTCCGAAACATAAATGGCGCTATGGTGAAATATGGATATCATAAAAACCTCCTAAGTTTTAGTTCCAGATTCGAATTCTGGTAGCGCCGCCATATTTTAATATCAATTAACCTTGTCCCGTCATACCTCAGATGGATAGAGGAGGGGATTTCTAATCCCAAGGTCGCAGGTTCGAACCCTGCTGACGGGACAAGGTTAATTGAGTAAGAATGAATAACAAACGAAGGGAGGTTAACTTAGATGGGAATTTCATTAATACATACCCTTCGATACATGAAGCTAGTAGACAACTTGGTTTTGGTTATTCATCAATAGCTGGTGTTTGTTGTGGCGAACACAAGCAGACGCATGGATTTGTTTTTAAATATGCATCTTAATTAACTCACCAACATGCCAAGGTATATCTTGTGTTTCAAAGTTGAGAAGTCCATGTTACGAAAATAGGGCGTGATTAATCATCACGGAGGCTCCCGTGGACACTGTTCCCTATAACTGATGGTGTCTATGGAATCTTTTCTGCCAAAGGTGAAACGATATATCCAGAGGAGCGAACAGAAAGGCGTGAGTATGCTACGTTAAGCAGGCCATTAACGAGACGCATTGAGATTGCGTAAGTCTGATGGAAAGCAGAGAAACATTTAGATTACCTTGGTTTTAATATATAAACAACGTAGAATAACGTTTGGCGTATGCATCATATGTTGGTGTTGTATATGCTTAGGATGTTCCGATGGCATCTGCCTTTGTTGAAAAGCTTTGTTAAAAAGCCATCCGTCCCGCAGGTAAACGAAAAACGGTGCAGCCTATGCTTCCGCTGACAATGAAGCAACCTGGTAGACACTGCAACGCCAGGGAATCTTTTGTTTGATTTGTGAATTTTATTTATGTGAATAAACAAATGTTGATAGTGTGTCATAATACCTATGACAAGAAAGTAAGAGTTAAGTTAGAAAGGTACTTCAATGGAGTTGTCCAATTATGACTTGAAAATGTTTGAAGCAGCAAAGCTTGAAGCAGAAAAAAGTGATTACAAGCCATTCAAACTTGGCTGTGTAATCACATATAAAGGTCATATCATTGGACGTGGGCAGAATAGTACAAAGACTCATCCATACCAAAAGAAGTACAATCGCAAGTACAGGCATTTCAATTGCGAACGCGGAGAATTCGTATCGGATATGCTCCATGCGGAAATATCAGCTATCTTGAACGTTCCCTACACAGTTGGAAGAGATGTTGATTGGGGAAAGGTCAATGTATATGTCTATCGCATATCCCATGGCAGACGTTTGGGGTTCGGTAACGCTCGTCCATGTCCAGCATGTATGGCAGCGATTCGCGACTTGGGCATCAAGCACGTATACTACACTGACAATAGCGGGTATGGCTATCTTGAACTAAGGTAATGTAAATGAAAGGAATCAAAAATGGGAACAGACATTACAGTTCATCTTGAACGACGTAACAAAGATACTGGTAATTGGGAATCTCTAAGGCTTTATACAAAAGAGCCTGATGGAAAGTTTAAGCCGTGCAGTATCTACAACTATAGGAATAGCGAATTGTTCGCGCTTCTTGCAGATGTAGGTGCGTCGTTTGTATTTCCAGTAATCAACACTGGATGCCTAACAACGCCACGTGGTCTTCCAGATAATATCTCGCCAGAGGTGAAAGAAGCCTATGGCGATGGCGAATGGTATTTTAATGCCACGTGGTACGATTTTTGCGAGCTTGAAGCTTATGAGCATATGTTAAAGGATGCAACAAAAGAACTGAAACGTAAAGACGATAAGATTAAAGGGCTTGAGAAGCAAATTAAACGAATGACTAGTTTTCTTCCACATGATGATGAGGGTAATCTTATTGACGATGATGATGATTATCTTGACGAGGACGAGTATCCAGTCTCATATTGTCTTACTGGTTTTGTAGAAAGCATCAGAACCGTGCTTGAAGCTTATAAGATTTTCTATCCCAGTCCAAATGAGGTCAGGGTAATTATGTGGTTTGACAATTAAGATTGTTGGTGCAGGCTCAGCGCATGTCCTGTTAAATGTCTAGTAAGCTCCTGATTACAATCCAACCGATAACAACTTCGGATTGCAAAAAGTTTGAAGGTAAGAAGAAACAGCCAGCAATATATGCTATAATGACAGACAATATCAGCGACGTATTGTCCGAATCGAGGTGATATTTATGAACGACAACCAAAATAATGATGGCAAGCTCACTGACGAACAAAAGAAGTTGGTTGAGGGCAACCATAATTTAATTTATTCATATGCAAAGAAGAAACGTATCTCTTCTGAAAAGTGGTACGATGTGCTTGCCATTGGGCTTTGTAAGGCAGCAAGAAGTTTTGACCCAGATAAAGGCAAGTTCTCCACATGGGCATATAGATTTTTTGACAATGAAATTCGTACCTGTTGGAATAAAGAAAACAAAAAGTCTAAGATTCCAGAGTCTTTTATTCTTGCATATGACGCGGTGCTTTTAAACGAAGACGACAGTCAAAACAACAGTTACATAGATTTCTTTTCTGATACAAAGGCATATGAGGACATTGTTCATTCAACAATGATGCTTGATATTGCCAATAATATGAATGACGTTGAGAAGTGTGTTTTCGAACTAATCCTACATGGTTACAACCAGCAAGAGATTGCTGCAAAGGTTGGACGTACCAGGCAGTCTATCGGTAAGATTGTAAATGGCATTCGTCGCAAGGTTTTAGACTATATTAACTGTTAAATATATATGCGAAAGGTGCGATTGAATGCCTAAGAAAGTAATTAGATGCGGAGAATGTGTGAACAGGGTATGTGACATGGGCATAGGCTTTGTTCCTAATGTTACGATGATGTGTAGTGTGCTTGAACAAGAAGTTGATGAAGATGACGGATGCACTTTCGGAATGATTGGGGATGGCGGCATAGTGTCAAAGCAATACGACATTGACCTTAGCAATCATGCTGCTATAAACGGATATTATAATTATGATTAGGAGTGTAGGCGTTGAAGAATGTATTGATTATTATTGGCGCGGTGTTGTTTGGACTTGCTCTTTCATGGGCGGTTGTTAGTTTTTTCTATTGGCTAATCACGTTATGTTTTGGGCTTGATTGGAGCCTGCTTCATGGTACTGGCATTTGGCTTATCATGATACTTGTTGGTATGGTATTCGGTACTACTGGTGTAAAAATCACATCTAAGAATTAAAGGAGAATCATATGATTGACGTAAAGGTTGGAGACAAGGTATACGCAACTAAGAAGTTTGCTGATTATGCAGACAAGGGCGAGGAGTTTGAGGTAGTTTATATTGGTGGTGGCGTTATGAAGCTAAAGTCGGAAGGGACTGACACATTCAAGACAGTTTTCCTTGATGACCGTCTTTATAATGAGTATTTTGTGAAGCCTAAGTTTACAGAAACTAAGTCTTCAGAGAAACAGAAAATTGTTGATGAGTCTAACGTCAAGCCAAAGGAGTCTTCACCTAGGAAGGCTGTGCTGGATGGTAGTGTAAATAATGTAAAGCTTGATTCTAATGTTGTAAATGAGACTGCCGACAAGAAGCATGACGAGATTCTAACTGTTACTGAAGATGACGTTATGACGCTTCTTGAGAATTCGGAATTTACAACTGATACAATCTATGGTCGCTGTACACTAGTAACCTGCAAGCTGCCTAATGGATTCATTATTACTGAGTCAAGTGCGTGTTGTGACAAGGACAATTACGATGAAGACTATGGTACTGATGAGTGCATGAAGAAGATTACAGACAAGGTTTGGGAGCTTGAAGCATATCGCCTAATGGCAAACGCCTATGACGATGGTTGGTTTGAAGATGAAGACGATGACGCAGAATGTGATAATTGTTATCTAAAGTTTGATTGTGCAGATTCTCCTTACTATGAGATGTATCGTTAACTTGTAAATTGGTATGGACTAATTTATTTTAGTCCATCCTTATAGGAGGTCGATATGGACAATTATTATTTAGATAATGCCGCGACTACACGACCAAAGCAAGAAGTTATTGACGCTATGATGCCTTACTTTGAGGATAAATGGTGGAACCCTTCAAGTCTGTATGGCGAAAGCGTCAATGTTAAAAATGATTTAGATAAGGCAAGAAAGACTGTGGCTGACTCAATCAACGCTAAGCCAAACGAGATTTACTTTACATCGTGTGGTAGCGAATCAAACTGTTGGGCTATTCAGGGATTCGTCAAAAACGTTGTGAAGAAAGGCCGCACACCTGTAATTATCACATCCAAGATTGAGCATAAATCAATTATGTCTTGTGTTGATGATATGGAATTGCTTGGGGCTACAGTTATCAGAGTTCCAGTTGATATGTGTGGTTTTATAGATGTCCAGTATTTAGATAATTGTCTTCATACTTTGAAGAATCGTGACATACTTGTGTCAATCCAATATGCAAACAATGAGTGTGGTACAATTCAAGATATTAAACGTATCTCAGAGATTGTAGACGGATATGGTGCAGTTTTTCACGTCGATGCAGTTCAAGCGTTTGGACAGGCGGACATTGATGTAAACAAATTGGGCATTGATATGATGAGTGTTAGCGGCCACAAGTTGCATACGCCGAAGGGTATTGGCTTCTTATACAAGCGAGATGATATTGACGTTGCACCACTAATCTATGGTTCACAGATGGATGGGATACGCGGTGGTACTGAAAATGTCCCCTATATCATGGGGCTTGCAAAGGCTGTAGATATTGCAAGATGCAATCTCGATAAGCATTGTATATTCTCTATTACAGATGTAAGGAATTATTTTATTCGTGAGCTTGAAGATATTGGATGCCAGCTTGTCGGGCCAAGAAAATACAGGCTACCAAATAACGTATGTATAATATTTCCAAAGGGTTATGGTGGCGAAGAGCTTCTGTATATGTTTGACATGAGTGGGATTAAGGTATCAACTGGAAGCGCATGTAATTCTCATTCAAAAGAACCTAGCTATGTTATGAAGGCGCTTGGCTTGACTGATGAAGAAGCAAACAGAGTTGTGAGATTCACAATTTCATTCGATATTTCTTTTAGCGATATCAATAAAATTGTAAAAGAGATTGAAAGATGTATGAAAATTATGCGTGGTTGAAATTATTAGGGAATCCTACTATGGAAGCAATCATACAGATAAGCAGTTTAATTACAAATGTGTTTACTTTGTTTTGTATTGTGGTTTTAATTTATATGATTATAGAAATATGGAATAACAGAAGGCGTTAGTTTTAGAATTGGAGAAACTTATGTCAAATGAGAACAATGTTAAGAACAACGACAAGCAGAAGAAGTTCCAGGGAAAGGGTAAGAATCCTTATGATGGCACTAAGCCTAGGCTTATGAATAAAAAGCAGGTAGAAGAGGTTGCCTGCTGGGTTCTCCGCGACAAGGAGCGTTGGCCTTTCAATGACAAGCTGCGTCTTATGACGAATGAGCTTCGTGGCAAGGCAACGAGCAAGCTTGTTAGGGATGTAGTAGAGCGTTATCATTGGTAACTGATAAATATATATACTTTAAATGAGAGGATGATGCTATGCTTATTGACGGTAAACGTGCATTGGCATACATTGTAACGATTGATGAGATTAGGACTATTCCCAATTATGATAGGGTTGAACATGCGCGTACTGGCGGTTGGTGGTGCGTGGTTCATAAGGGTGATTTCAATGTAGGTGATAAAGCACTTTATATTGAGGTTGATTCAAAGTGTCCTGAGAAAGATGAGCGTTTCAAGTTTCTTGAAGCAAAGCATTATAAGGTTAAGACCCAAAAGATGTGCAAGGTATATTCACAGGGACTTCTCATGCCGCTTAGTGAATTCCCTGAACTAAAGGATAAGCAGCTACATGAGGACGTGACGGAGCTTCTTGGGATTACCTACTACGTTGCTGAGGATAATGCGCGTAAGGCAAAGACTAACCCTAATGAGAAGTATAATCGTATGGCGGCTAGGAATCCTAAGCTTGCAAAGAAGCGTTGGTTTAGGTGGCTGATGAAGCGAATGTGGGGACGCAAACTCCTATTCGTTTTCTTTGGTAGAGTCAAGGACATTCCTAAACAATTTCCCACTTGGATTAAGAAGACCGACGAAGACAGGATTGAGAACTGTCTATGGATGCTTGATGATAAAGAGCCTTATGTTCAGACCGAAAAAATTGATGGTACATCCACAACAGTATTTCTTGACCTAACTAAAAAGAAGCCTGATTTTGGTGTATGTTCCCGTAACGTTCGCCAAATGGATGCAGACCAAAAGAATTTTGTTTCTGATATGTCTGGCGTTCCAAATGTATATTGGGAAATGGTATTCAAGTATGATATGAAAGATGCTCTTGAGAAAATTGCAAAAGAGCATAATGTTAAGCAGGTTGTTTTACAGGGTGAGACATACGGTGAAGGCGTTCAGGGCAACAAATACAAGATGAATCATCGTGACTTTGCTGCATTTAACCTGGTATTTGATGGTGTTCGTCTAGGTTCTGTTGAAGCCAGAGCAATTCTTGACGAGTACGGTATTCCATTCGTACCTATTATTGATGCCAACTATGCACTACCTGGTCAGGATAATCTTGAAGAGTTTAAGGTATCTGCCGATGGTAAAAGCACAATAAACAAAAACGTGTTACGCGAAGGTTTTGTGTATCGTAGTCTTGATGGGCAGAAGTCGTTTAAAAACGTCAGTCGTAAATTCCTTATGAGCGTCAAGGACTAAGTATGGATAGCGCGAAACCCGTGCTAGTAGTTATGACGGGCTTGCCTGCTTCTGGCAAGTCCGTCCTTTCTCTTAAACTAGCAGGCAAATATAATGCAACGGTGTTTAGTTCCGATGCGCTGCGTAAAGAGCTGTTTGGCGATGAAGGCAACCAAGGAAACAATTCTAAATTATTTATTGAGTTGCATAGGCGTATCAAGGAATGTTTAAGGTCTGGAAACAATGCAATTTATGATGCCACAAATATATCTTCTAAACGTAGACATGCATTCCTACAAGAATTAAACAAGATTGATTGTCACAAGAAGTGCGTGATTGTGGCAACTCCATATGAGCAGTGCCAGAAAAACAATCATAAAAGAGATAAGAAAGTTCCTAGACATGTGATTGAAAAAATGTATCGTCATTGGAACACACCTTATTACTTTGAGGGATGGGATGAGATAGAGGTTCAATATTGGAAAGACATTGAATTCAAATTATCTTATGAATGGGTTTTAAATCATTGGAAGTATAAGCAAGATAACCAACATCATATGTTGTCTCTTGGAGAGCATTGCTATAAGACAGCTATGAAGTGCAATAATTATTATGCCTTCAATGCTGGTTTAATTCATGATTGTGGCAAACCTTTTACAAAACAGTTTAAGGACTCAAAGGGCAAGCGCACCAAGTATGCTCATTATTATGGACATGAAAATGTCGGTGCCTATGATGCACTTTTCTTTTGCAACATAACGAATGAAGACACACTTCTTATCTCAACGCTAGTTAATCTACATATGAAGCCATATGAATGGGAACGAGATAATAATGAAAAACTCCATAACAAATACAAGAAGTTGTGGGGTGAAGAGCTTTATAATATGGTCATGGAATTACATGGGGCTGACAAAGAGGCTCATTAAGAAAGGAATGATGTATATGCCGTTCAGAGTTTGGGATACAAAAAATAAAAAGTGGATTAATAATTGTTATTTAAGCCAGCGTGATGACCTGCTGTTATCTGAGAAGAAGAAGTTTGGTAAAGAAAAGACAATGTTGCTTTCAGACAATAGGTATGTATGGCACCGCGACATTGGATACCTGGATAAGAATGATAACCTCATCTTTGAAGGTGATATCTGCAACATCAACACAAACAAAGGTGAGTTTGTTTGTGTGGTAGTATATGTTTCATCTTGTTGTTCGTATCTTCTCGCTCACAGTGATGGTGAAAAGGTTGATTTATATGAGTTTTATGAGGAAGCTAAAGACCTAATTGAAATTGTAGGCAATATATTTGATACACCTGATAAAATTAAGATGCCACAGATTGAAGAAGATGTGGTAGAAAAAAAGCAGGCTGACAAAGAAGCAAAGGATGATGACAATGTTACTGCTTGATGGCAAGAAGATTGCGTCTGACACTAAACTTATGTTAATGGACATTGTAGAGATACAACAGGATAACGGCATTGTTCCTAAGCTGTGTGTTATTCAAGTTGGAGATGACCCAGCATCATCAGTTTATATCCGCAACAAGGAAAAGGCTTGTGAATATGTAGGCGTAGAATCAAAGACTATAAGGCTTGACAGCTGCGTAACCCAGGCTGGTTTGATTGCAATTATTAAAGAGGAAAATAAAGACGATTCTGTAAATGGTATTCTTGTTCAGCTCCCGTTGCCTAAGCATATTAACGTGCAAGAGGTCATGGATGCCATTGACCCTAGGAAAGATGTTGATTGTTTTAATTCTATCAATATGGGTAAGCTTGTCCTTGGAAATGCGGACTATGAACCTTGTACGCCGCAAGGAATTATGCAAATCTTAGACAGTTATGGTATTAGCGTTGAAGGCAAGCACTGTGTTGTGGTCGGTAGGAGCAATATTGTAGGCAAGCCAATGGCTGCATTGCTCACAAATGAGAATGCTACTGTGACTCTATGTCATTCTAAGACTAAGAACCTTAAAGAGATTTGCAAGCAAGCGGACATCCTTATTACAGCTATTGGTAAACCAAAGTTTTTTAATGAAGAATATGTGAAGGATGGCGCTGTTGTCATTGATGTTGGTATCAATCGTATGGATGATGGTAAACTATGTGGCGATGTTGATTTCGATGCAGTAAAGGACAAGGTATATGCCGTTACACCAGTACCAGGAGGGGTTGGCGCGGTTACTGTGAGCACATTAGTGGCTAATGTTATTGCGGCAGCTATTAATCAGCGCATCAATGGTTAGTTAGGAGCAAGCTATGATTCAGATTCGTCAAGGTGTCTTTGAAACAAACAGCAGTAGCACTCACAGTATCGTCATTCCAAAGAAGACCGATAAGACTGCGCAATATATTGAGTTCCATATTGGTGAATATGGTTGGGAAAATGAAAAGGTATTAGATACCCCGTCATATCTTTATACAGCCATTTTATACACAGAGACAAAAGACGGTGCGGTTGAAAAGATTCAGCGTATCAAGGATGTTCTAAACGCACATGGTATCGGATATTCTTTTGAGAAGCCTAGGTATGATAATAGGTATTATGATTATGAATATCTAGATAATGGATACATTGACCATGGAAATGAGCTATGTGATTTTATTGACATCATCCTTGATGATGAAGACATGCTGTTAAGGTATCTATTCGATGGTGTAGTATATACTGGCAACGACAATCAAGATGAACAGCCTGCTGGTTGCAACATCGCAAGCGATGGGTATTGGAAGTATTATAAAGATGGTGATGATTGGAAAGAGAAATGGGTTGACAATCCTTACCACGATGAAGATAATTATGATTACTTTTATAAGGGGAATTGATTATGTTACAGATTCGACATGGTGTGTTTGAGACTAATTCAAGCTCTACGCATTCAATTACCATTGTTCCGAAGGATGAGTTTGAGAAGTGGGTAGATGGCGAAGTTTATTTTAATGATGATTCTTGGGAAGTAAAAAATCACAATAGGTGGCTCACAAAAGAGGAAGCTATCGCAGGTGTTTTAGGCTGTGACTATCCGCCGACAAATGATGATGACCGTGATTACACTTATAAAGAATTAGATGAAATGAGCAATGAGGATTTGGGCGAGATTCTTTCTGAGTATAGCATTTATTCGTTCTATAGATATTCAGAGAATTATGGTCTTGAATATTATGATGTAAAACATATTACCGAACATGGTGATGAGATTGTAGCGTTTGGTTTATACGGGATGGATTGATAGTTAGGAAATATAATGAAGAAGCTTGGTTCATATAAGAATGGCAATTATATCGTAACAATGTTTGATGATGGCACTAAGGTGCGCTATAACGACCTTGACTATTTTACACCCGAGAAACCAGAATCAATCGACCTAAAGATTACTAACTGCTGCAATGGTGTGAATGGTGTGCTGTGTCCACAATGTCACGAGAAGTCCAATCCTAATGGCAAGCATGGCGATATTATGAATCTTAAGTTTATCGACACCATGCTACCATATACTGAAATTGCGATTGGAGGTGGCGACCCCCTCACTCATCCAGACATTGTATCTTTTCTTGAGAAGCTAAAGGAGCGCAAGCTGATTGCAAACATGACCGTAAACCAGTGGTCGTTCATGCAGAATCTTGATAAGATTGATTGGCTTGTTGAGAATGAGCTGATTCATGGACTTGGCGTGTCTCTCAATGACCCTACCAAAGAATTTATTGAAGCCATTAAAAAATATCCTAACGCAGTAATCCACATTATCAATGGAATTGTGGATATGTTGCAGCTAAAGAAGCTTTCAGGCCACCACTTAAAATTATTAATCCTTGGTTTTAAGACTTATGGTCGTGGGGAGCTTTATTATAAGGCTCTTTCAGGACAGGTTGAAGCTTTGAAATCACGGTTTTATGAGGAGCTGCCTGCAATCATCGAAGATGGACTGTTTGACTGCGTATCGTTCGACAATCTTGCAATCAAGCAACTTGAACCTAAGCGTATTATGAGCGATGAGGAATGGCAACGTATGTACATGGGAGACGATGGGCAATTCACTATGTATGTTGATGCTGTGAATGAAGAGTTCGCTAAGAGTTCTGTGAGTACAGAGCGTTATCCTGTCGAAGATGGTATCAAGACTATGTTTAACAAGGTAAGGAGCGTGTAATATTGAATACGGTATCCGCATACTGCGCTGGGCCAATGAGCCATCAGAGTTTTGATGAGCAGTTAAAGTGGACTACCCAATTAAAGGATGGTCTTCTTTATGGTGGTTATGAGTATAAGAAGAAGCCAGAGCTGTTTATTCCACCACTGTATTATAATTTCGAGGAGAAACATCATAAATCCGAAAGGGAGGTGTTGAACTTTGACTTGAATAGGCTAAGGAATTCAGACCTAGTTGTCGCATTGTTCAATGGTATTGAGAGTGTTGGAACCGTGATGGAAGTTGCGATTGCATATGAGAATCGTATTCCAGTAATCGTTTACAACACTACTGGTGGCATTCTTCACCCTTGGGTAACTGAGATGTCAACTAGAGAATGTACTGATATGAGAGAGTTGGTAGAATACATTGTAGAATATTTTTTAAATTGATAAAATTATTTTGAAATAACTATTGCGTTGAATTAAAGAGACGAGTATAATAACTTCTGTAATTGCTAGTAAATATATATGCTAAAAGAAAGGTTGTGTTTTATGGGTAATGAAAAGAATCCTCTAGTAAAGACTGATTGGCTTGCTAACTTCACACTGATTGGCAAGCCGAAGCTGAACGATTTCACTTTTAAGATTGACCAGCATTCAGAGAAATCTGATTGGATTTACAATTCTATGAATCTTGGTATTGACTGCGGCCCTGAGCATGGTACTGTTTACGCAGAGCTTATGGGCGGTTATGCTTCTGAGCGTGAGAATAAGATTTATGCGCATGGCAAGAAGGATAATGGCGCTGACGATTATTCTCTAAAGATGGAGATTGCTTGGGATGACCGTGATGATGAGTCAATTCTAGAGCAGATTGGTGACAGGTGCTTTGTTACAGTCGGTCTTGAGAAGACAGACAAGGGTAAGACGTATTATAAGAAGTTCCTCAGCGCTTATGATGCGATTGCGTATGTCCAAGAATGTCTGGCCGATGACATGGTAGTAAACGTCAAGGGCAATCTACAGTACAGTACATACAATGATAAGACTCAGATTCGTAAGACAATCACAAGCATTGTACTTAGCAGCGTTGATGACCCTGCGAACTATCAAGCAAGGTTTATTCAGTCTGTTCTTATTGACAAGGATTCTGCTTCTCTAAAGGATGTTGACAAGGACAAGGGTGTTATGTACGTCAACACATATGTTCTTGATTATCTTAAGGAGTATAACGGTATTGATGTAAGGGGCAACTTCCCTTATCCTGTCCAGTTTGAGTTTGCTATGGACTTTACTAAGCCCGAGCAGTGTAAGAAGATTGCAGACAAGCTGTTCAAGGTTGAGAAGGGTGTCACTCAAATTACTTTTGATGGCGAGTTCATTGAGAGCGGTGCTACTGTTACCACGACAATGGATGATGTTCCTCAAGAAGTAAAGGAACTTGTTGATATGGGTCTTTATACTGAAGAGGAGGCTCTTGCAAGTTGTAGCACCAATGGCAATCGTGAGCGTCGAATGGTTCTAAAGAAGCCGTTCATTAAGAAGGTTGGCGACGAAGAGAAGGTTCCTGTTGTTCAGATTTTCCCTGAGAAGTTTACTGAAGATGCCCTTATTCTTGATTGTATGCTTCAGAAGAACGATGATATGTACGATGATACCATTGAGGTGGCAGAGATTAAGTCTGATGATGACTCAATGGCATGGCTTGATGACCTTGAGTAATTCTTAACTGATAAGGCTATATGTTAAATCGGTGAGGGGGGGGGATTGATTTCTCCCTCGCCTTACTAAACAAATAAAAGAAAGGATGCAATACATGGCATTTGGAAAGAAGAACACCGTAAACCTTGACCCGCTTGCATATAATATTTGTCTTCTTGGAGAGTCAAAAGTAGGCAAAACCACTATTATTAAGGAGGTTTGCGAAAAGCTTGCTGGCGAAGATGGTTATCTGTTCCTTGAGTGCGGAACGGAACGCGGAGCAGACGCCATTCAGGGAATTAACTATATCAACTGTCCTGAATGGAACATGGACTTCGATGAGCTTACAAACAGTGCTGGCCTAGCAGATGTTTGTAATGACATTATCGACAATAAAACTAGTGAGTACCCAGCACTAAAAGCAGTTGTGTTTGATACATATGACCACCTTATTGACATTGCCGAGCAAGAATCAATCAGACTTTTCAATCAAGAGTGTCGCAAGAGCGGCCACCCAGAGAAGTGCGTGAAGACAATCAATCAGGCATGGTCTGGCTATGGTCGTGGTGAGAAGAAGGCCATTGAGCTTATGTTCGATATGATGGCGAAGCTTCGTGGAGTAGGCGTTGCTTCTATTGTTATTGGTCATGTAAAAACCAAAGATGTGTCTGACGTTGTTACTGGCGAGAGTTATCAGATTCTTACCAGTGACCAGCAACAAAATTATTTCAATGCACTGAAGAAGAATCTTCACTTCCTTGGCCTTGCTTACATTGACCGTAATCTTGTCAAGGAAAAGACTGGCCGCAAGAACATGGTAACGAAGAAGGATGAAATTGTAACCAAGGTTTCTGGGGAGACACGTCGTATCAAGTTCCGAGACGATTCATATGCAGTAGATAGTGGTTCGCGATTTGCTGATATCGTCAGTGAAATTGACATGAATGCTGATGACTTTATCAAGGCAATCACCGACGCAATTAAGGCAGAGCAATCTAAGTCTGGCGTGTCTCTTGCAGATGCAAAGAAGAAGCAAGCAGCTCAAGAAAAGGAACTTGAAGAGCGTATAGCTAAGCAGGAGGAGGATACCAAGACTAAGAAGGAACTTGACGAAATTGTATCTCATATTGTTGACTTCTTTGCCGCTAACAAGTCTGACATTGATAAGATTAAGCCAGTTCTAACTGCGATTAAGAATGCTGGTTATGCAAATCCCAAGGAGATTTCTTCCATTAAAGATGCTCAGGCCATTCTCGCACTGACTTTGCAGTAAAATAATTTAACTGTTTAAGCCACAACTACCTGCAATCGCATATGGTTGTGGGTAGTTGTGGCATTTTTTGTATGAAAGGAGCTGCGGACATGGCGAGAAGAAAAGACTACGTTGTCAAAGAACGACTGAATGAGCAAGAAAAACTTGAATGGGATGAACTTTATAAATATGTTCGTGGCAATGTAATGGGATATGACGAAACAATGATGCTGCCATCATGGATAGTTTTAAGGCTCAGGGGTCTTAGGCATGGCAAGCTTTATGATAATAACAAGACAAAAGATTATGCCAAGTATCCATTTAGTACAATCCTATATACCTTCAAAGTGTGCATGTCAGAAATAAAGTACGTATTAGATAACAAGCACTTTGATAACGAGCAACGTAAGTTCAATTACATTATGAAGATTGTTGAGGGAAAGTTAAACGATGTTGCGCTTCGTTTAAAAGCTGCGCAAAGAGCAGAGGAACAACTGCAAGAAGCAGCACCACAACAAGAAAAGGAATATGTAAACAGGTTCAAAGCTAAAGAATCTAAAGTAAATCACAGGCTAGATGACTTGTGGTAACAGATTGGTGATACTGTATGGCAGAAAAGAACAATACAAAAACACCCTTCGAGCAAGAGCAAGATGAAGTTATGAAAAAGGTATTGCATTATAAGCTTGGTGCTGAAGCAAATACCGTGGCGATTCTATATAAAAGGCCAGATGAGATATATAATATTGGCCTTACGCTAGATGATTTTTCTAATAATGCGTGGAGAGTATATTTTCAGATTGCATATGACCTGGTAGTTGTTGAGAATAAGAGTGTTCTTGATGATATTACGGTTGGCATTTATCTTAACAAGCACGACAAATTGAAAGAAAAATATATTGAATATGGTGCCTACAACACTGTTGCAAAGTCTATGGACAGTGTGGAGGTTGATAACTTATATGGTTACGTAAGAGAACTTAAAAAGTGGAATGCAGTTATAGAGCTTTGCAAGCGTGGGTTCCCTGTAAAAGAGAACCTTTCTGCTTATGTAGATTTAACAGAAGAACAGATTTACAATGAGTTTGAAGTAAATCTGAATCATATCTTTGCCAACTCAGAGTTTGAAGTTAAGAGTTACAATGTCTTTGATGATATGTATGAATTCATTGAAGAGTTGAACGAGGGCAAAGAGGAAGGACTTCCGTTCTATCATGCCAATCTTCTTACTAAGGAGCTTGGTGGTTTCAATCTTAATGGTAACATTTATGGACTTGGTGCTGGAAGCGGTGTGGGTAAATCAACTATGGCATTCAACTATATCATCCCTTCTGCTATGGAAGCTGGTGAGAAGGTTGTAATGATTATTAATGAGGAAGACGAGAAGAAGATGCGCAAAGAACTTCTGGTTTGGGTTGCCAACAATCACTTTAAAGAAGAGTTGCAAAAGCGTACATTGCGCGATGGACACTTTGATGAAGCAACGAAAAAGCTTCTTAACAAGTGTGCGAAGTGGATTGATGAACAAAAGGACAAGCGCACTCTTACGGTCATTCCACTTGAACGATATTCTGTGAATACAGTTATTAAGATTATCAGGAAGTATTCAAGTCTTGGTGTTCGGGTGTTTATCCTTGATACATTAAAGGAAAGCGCAGATGCTACGACAAATGATATTTGGCAAAGTATGATGCGCGATATGGTAAAGCTGTATGATGTTGTTAAACCTTCTGCTAAGAACGTTGGTCTGTTTGTCACGTATCAGCTTGGTAAGAGCAGTCTTAAGATGCGTTATCTTACCAACAATGAGATTGGTCAGGCGAAGTCAATTGTTGATGTTATGTCTGTAAATCTTATGATGCGTAGGCCATATGAGGATGAGTATGAGGGAGGGAAGAATGAGTTAAAGGTATGCAAACCAATACCAAAAGGCTCAAAAGCCATAAACAAGATTAAAAAAGAAGACAATCCAATGATTACATTTATTACAAAGAATAGGTTTGGTGTAACAGGCGGTAATCAGATTGTTTCTAAATGCAATCTAAGTACAAATGTGTGTGAAGATTGGGGATATTGTGCAGTAATGCAAGATTTCTAGTCTGTTTAGCGTATAATGATTCTGTAAATGTTCCTTTTGACAGGAGGTGAAAGGCAGTGACAATCAAGGAACTCAAGGAGTTCATTCTTAAAAACAATAAGGTAGCTTATGTGCTCGAATCAATAGGTTGTCACCATGTCAAGTACCATCCTGGCAAAGGGTTTTGGTCTTGTGGAAACATTGATGGTGATAATGTCGGTGCAATCAATGTGTATGAGAGTGAATATCTTCTTGTGCAGAACTGGACTCGTGCAAACGAGTTCGATGGTATGACCGATATTATCACCCTTACGCAATACAATAAGAAGTGTTCTTTTGTCGATGCGGTCAAGTTTCTATGCAATGTGCTTGGGATAAGCTTTGACATTAACAAGGAGTCTGAACCTGAGAAGCCGAAGTTTAATCCACTTGCAATCTTTGAAGATGCAATCAGTATGAAGAGCAGGGTTGATGTTGCCGAGATACGGGAACTTGACGAAGAGATTCTTGATGAGTACACGCCCATGCTGCATATCGATTGGTTTAGGGAAGGTATTATGCCTTGGGCCAGAGATAAGTTTGGCATCTGCTATTCATATAAGCGTAGTCGTATAGTTATACCTCATCGTCATTGGCTTACAGGCAAACTTGTTGGTATGAACATGCGTACCACAGTTGCAAATTATGATGAGTTTGGTATCAGCAAATATTATCTGTCACCTGGTATGAACAAATCTGCTAATTTATATGGGTTGTTTGAGAACTATGATTCCATTCAGGAAGCTGGTTACGTCATTCTTCTTGAAGGTGAGAAGTCTGTCTTAAAGATGTATAGTAAAGATGGACATGAGAACGAAGAATGGATGAACAAATATGGCTTTAATGGTAAGGCGTGTGTGGCACTGTCAGGTAAGAACATATCAGATGAACAAGTACGTATTCTCATAGGACTTAATGTTGAGATTATCGTCGCGTTAGACAAGGACGTAGATATAAACGAAGTAAGGTGTCAGTGCGAGAAGTTCTATCGCATCAGGAATGTGTCGTATCTGTACGATGAGCACAATCGTCTTCTTGGTGAGAAAGACAGCCCAGCTGATGTCAGTAACGAAAAAATTAAATGGCTTTTTAGATGGCGCAAGTCGTATGATGAGTCTGAACATAAAGCTTATCTTAAAAGTCTTAAAAATTAGGTTGTGTGATATATAATGAAACTCAAGTTTTATTGTGCCGATGGTACAGAAAAAGCAATTGCGGATGTAAAAGATTTAGACGAAGCAGATAAGACTATTAACAAGTATCTTGAAGACAATAATATCAAGTGCTATTATGCGCGACATTGGGTTAAAGATGGCAAGGCATGGACTGATTTTGGTAGCCACACAGAGTTCTTTGTTGTTGACATGAAAGAAAAGGATAAAGAATAGATAGGACTTAGCATGGATTTTTTTATTGGTGATTTACATTTTTCACATGACAATACACTTGCATATGATAGGCGTCCATTTCTTACAACTGAAGCGCATGATAAGGCGCTTATCGAACGATGGAATGACGCTGTAAATATTAGTGACCATACATATATCATGGGTGATTTGAGTTATGCAAATGTCACTAAGACTATTGATATTATGAACCAGCTCAATGGTGATAAGACGCTGGTTGTTGGCAATCACGACAACCGCTTTTTAAAGAATAGAGATTTTCGTAGTCTCTTTCGAGAGATTACTTATTATAAAGAGATAGACCTTAGTGATGGGCAGAAGTTAATTTTGTGCCATTACCCAATCATTGCATTCAATGGGCAGTTTAGACAGGCAATTCATCTATATGCTCACGTACATAACAGTCCTCAGTATGTGATGGTTGACAACGTGCGCAAGCTAACAGAAAAGGAACGCGGTAAAGGAACGTGTCGTATGTACAATACAGGTGCGATGCTAGATTACATGGACTTCACACCACGCACTCTTGATGAGATTCTTGCTGCCTGCGAAGGTGAAGACTGCGACGAAGTAGCGGAAAGAAATTCTAGATAATTTATAATAGTCTCTTGCATTTCCTATTAATGGTGCTATAATGCTGTGCCAAGGAAATGCAAGAGACTTATATTAAGAAAGGAATTGTTATGGCAGAGCCTTGTGTTCATGGTGATTTGTGTCGCGCATATATCCGTAATTTTCGTGTAATCTATTGCGATACGTGTCCTAGTGGTTGCAAATTTTATAAGCCTAAAAGCGACGATACTATCAGTAGAGCAGAAAAAGAAAAATGGAATTACTGCCCTTACTGTGGTTCCAACTTGGGTTAGGAGATATTATGGTTTTATTAGAACGTAAGCGCGTTAAGGCACGCAAGATACATCACTGCGACATGTGCGGTAAGGTTATTGAAGTTGGCGAAGAGTATGAAGCTCAACATATTATCGGTGATGATGGCCCATATACTTTTCATCAGTGCGACAGATGCGCTCCATATGTAAGTGAGATTTGGGCGCTTGGATTTGATGGTTATTACAACGATGGTTTAGACCCTGCGACTTTTGAAGAGTACATGTGGGATAATCATCGAGATGTTGTTAGTAAGTGGGATGGAATAGATTATGATTAGCTATGAGGAACGTCAAAAAGAAGTAAATAAGCTACGTAACTTATCTAGCGTACCGTCATATGAACTTGTTCCTGTTCATCCAAGTGATTTGATGAAGTGGGCAGAACTCATTGAACACCCCTCTACTTGTAGCATTTGCAAAAATTCAAAGACAACTTTTAAGGAATGATGATGAGTTGGTTTGATAGATTCGCCAAAGCACTTTATGAAGTATCTGAAAATAACTTTGGTCTTTATGTTTGTGGCACGACATGCGCGATTATTGTTCCTACTACACTATTAGCTATTATAGCGAGATTTGTACCATGGTTGTTTATAATTGCATTTGCTGTTGGTGTTGTTGCTATTATGGTTGTATTTATTAAAGCAATTGCAAGCAATATGAAGGATGATATAGATTAGAAAATAGATTTTTAAGGTGGTGATATAAGCGTGCTGAATAAAGCATTAACAAACTTATTTGGTACTAATCAAGTATGTAAATTCATTGGCAGCAATCACAGTATGGGTCTTATAAATGGTAATCTGTATGAGCTAAAGGTTATGTCTTGGGAAAACAATGGCGTACAAATCACATGGCACGACCACGTTCTTGGCTGTATGTGGTGTCCATATTCAAGCGCGGATGCTTTCTTGCAAAATTGGGAACCGTGTTGTGTTTAGTATTGTGATATAATATAGCCATTTTATGGCGGCTATACCAGTATAAGGAGTGATTTAGTTGGCTCGTTTAACCAAAGAAGAGCTTGATAAGATTAAAGAAAACTATCACACTGACAGGATTTGGTCATGGAGTCGCGTCAATACGTTTATGACTTCTCCATACGAATACTACCTATCATATGTGCTTCATGCATGTGAGGACAGAACTGATTGTGCTTATGCACCACTTGGAACTATCGCGCATGACACGCTGGATGCTTACTACGAAGGTGATATTCAGTATAATGATATGATTGATAGGTTTGAGGATGGCTGGCTAACTACAATCGACATTGCAGACCTTAAACTTGACCGTAATGACGAAGAGAAGGATGCAAAACTAAAGGCGAAATACAAAGAGAATCTTGAACTATTCTTCCGCAATCATGTTACTTATAAGAACAAATTGCTAATTGAGAAGCCTGTAATTGCCAACGTCTCTGGTAATGTATTCGTTGGTTATATCGATGCGTTGTATAAAGATGATGATGGTTTCTATAATGTGCTAGACTTTAAGACATCTTCCATTTATAAAGGCAAGACGCTTGAGGAACATGCTGGACAGCTAACTCTATATTCAATTGGACTAGCTCAGGCTGGTATCCCAATGGATAAAATTCGTGCTTGTTTCAACTTCTTGAAGTACGTAACGATTCAGTATGAGCAGAAGAATGGTGCTATTAAAGATAGGACTGTTGAGCGTTGTAAGGTTGGTGAATCGCTACAAACTAATGCAAAGATGTGGTTGAAAGAACTCGGATACGCAGATAAAGCAGATGATTACCTGAAGATGATGCTTGATGCTAATAGCATTACAGTGTTACCAGAAGATGTTCAAGCCAAGTATAAAATTGAAGATTGTCATGTTTATATTCCGCTAGACCAAGAATCCATTGACAAGTGGGTTAATCTTATTGATACTACTATTAAGGATATATGTCTACGCGAGAAGGATTATGCTGAGAATGGAAGTGAGAATGCGTTTTGGGATACTGATGAGAATGTAGAAGCACAGTCGTATTATTTTGCTACACTTTCAGGTTATTCAGCTTCGCAGCATAAACCTTATGCCGCTTATCTTGATAAGCTTGAAGCTAAAAAGAATGGTATGGATTTATTTGGTGGTGTTGGCGATAATGTTGAAAGTGACGAGATTGTATCTACAATAGTTACAACTAGTGCAAAAAATGCACAGGATAACAGTATCGATTTGGATTGGTTAGATAGTATCGAGATTTAGGAGATAATGTGGATATTGGTGATAAGCTGGCTGATGCTGGATTTGATGACGTGGTATACTTTCCTGACTTTGGAGAGGAGTGTGTTATCGGTGTAAGTTCTGACGATAGAGTCATCTATAGTTTTGATAAGATGGTTGAATATTTAGTGAATGATGGTATGAGTGATATTGACGCGATAGATTATTTGGAATATAATACATTGCGCTCTATTCCGTACCTTGATAATCGCATAGATGGTAAAGGCAAGGCACCTATTGTTATGTATTCTCGTGATTGGTTGGGGATTTAATATGAGTTTTGATAAGGCTATTGAATATAATAAGGAACATCGTAAGCAGTATCGCGGCGCAAAGGCAGTTGATAAGTCTTGCCGCAATCATGGCAGCGATGATTGGTCAACTGAGAACAGGACTTATAAGAATAAGAAGCGTCAGAACGTTATCGATGAGAAGATTCAGGAAGTTGATGCATGGCTTGACGGCAGTTATGAAGATTGGGACGATGACGAGTAAAAATACAAGCCATCTACCAGGTGTTTTATTGAAGAAATAAGCTTTAAAATATCTATTTTAAGGATTAGTTATGGGAGACGAACTTCAGAAGAGTGTTGAAAAGCTTGTTCGCGGAGTTATCGAAGCAATACAGAAAGAATTTGAAATTTTAAAAAAAGAACAACCACTTGCAGTTGACGAGGTGCGTCCAGCTATTTATACTCCATATCGAGACCCATACAACCCATCAAGTGAACCAGTACACGTACTTGTTCATGTTTCCCGAAAGCCTAAATATGATGGGCAATTTGTATGCGAAACAAAAGAAGGACGTATGAGAGAGCTTAGCGAATATTGTCTGCAATTTCTTGATACTCAAGAGAAATTTAATGAAGTGTTTGATAAACTAAAAAAGAATTAAAACATTTATTTTAAGGAGTTAATATGTCTAACATTATTGAGCAGCTTGAAAGTTGGGTAAAAGAAAATTATAATAGCTATGCTCTTGAATATACTTATGAACGCTCAGAAGGTAATAGTTCCGACTGTTTTGAAGATGGATTTGAATGTGGTACAAGTTTCGCAGCACTTGAGGTTGGTAAGATTCTGGGTATGAATATTAAGTAACAAAGTATTTGTTTTAAGGAATCAAAATGGAAACCAAGTTCATTGAGCGCTTTGACAATAAGAGAAATGAAATCAAAGAATATTTAGCATTCTTACTAGATACTTGTAAAGACGATATTAATTATTATGATATTGTACAAATTGTTATTGATGCTATACATGAAGGTGATGGTGACCCAAACCCAAATACAATCCATGTAATAGACGATGGTGATTATCAGGGGACATTACTGTTTGTAATTCCAGCAGACGCTTATCAGCCATATGACTATTGGTACGTAAGGATTTTCTATGGTTCATGCAGTGTTTGTGATACTCTGCAAGGCGTTCTTTACGATTCAGATGATAGAAAGCAACAATTAGACGGATTGTTTACTCTTGCATTACATATCTTTCAGGGATTAAAGAAGATGGATTAGGTTAAAACATTCGCTTTAAGGATTAATAATGGACACACTTGATTTAGTCAAAGAAAATAAGGCAATGCTTGCCATAGTAATTAAGTCTGAAGAAGCTGGCTTTAATGTACTGGAAGCTACATACGATAAGGTTATAGTGAAGGCTGGCTGTCTTCCAGTAGAAATTACATGGGAAACATGTTCGTGTCATGGCGGTAGAATGTGGCTGTCACAGAAGAACACAAATATCTACATTGAGTTATCAAGCGATGAATATGATGAAGAGAATGGTATTGTAGACCCAGATACAGAGCTTGCGTTCTATATTGATAATAAAATGATTGATACTGTTCATAGCTTTGAAAAGTATGTTTATGTTGTTGACGTTATTGGGCAATACGAAAAAGATGTGACAAAGACTTCTTATTTTAAGAGCGTAGAGGATGCTTCTAAGTTTGTATTTTGTGAAGATGGACACGACCTTAACAGTGAATATGGAGAAGTGACACATCAATATCCGAATCCAGACATGCAAGAGCGCATAACCTATGTTGGTGAAGACAAGGGCGTGCTAAAATTTAAGGGCGAAGCTATTAGTAAGGGTAATGTTGTCAGAGAGTATGAAATTAGATTTAGGGTATTTAGGAAGAAGAATTAAAACATCTGTTTTAAGGACTGGGTATGCAATACATAATAGAATGTAGAGAAATTATCAGCAATTCAATTATTGTTGAAGCAGATAATGAATATAATGCAAGAAAGGAAGCTCAATATGTAATTGATTCTGGCGGTACAGATTTAAACAATGGAAGATTTATTGATTCTTTTATTGTTGATTGTCATCCAGCATATTCACACGAAGAAATGCGCGAACTTGCAGAAGAATCAAAGCGGACTGAAAAATATCTTAAAGAAGATATGGGTATGAGCGATAAAGAGATACTTGAAAAGCTTATAGAGGTTCGGGATAGAAATCTTGAAAATTATTTAAATAGAACTTAAGGAGCAGGCATGAAGAAAAACAGGACTCTCAACGAATGCAATGAGAAAGAAATTAGGAACCTGTTGCTTGGACATAAAATTGTAGCAGATGAAGCCCATGACACACTTATTCTTGATAACGGTGTGCATCTTAAAGTTAATCCGAACACTGGATGTGGTGGATGTGAATCAGGAAACTATTATTTGCAGCATATCGCATCTGTAAACAATGCCATTACAGATGTTAAGTTTGTTGAAGATTGGGATGAGGGTTATTACTATCAACACTATAGGATTTTTGTGATTGCAGATGGTATGACAACCGAGTTGCTTGACGTATATGGCACAGATGGCAATGGGTATTATGGCACTGGATACGAGATTGATGTGTATCTACCAGACGAAAACTAAGAAGGAGGTAACACGTTGGCTGAAACACGTAATGCCGTAAGCATAGTGGATACAGAATATTGTGATTGGCCTGATGAATATGATGAGATTAATTGTAAACTAAGTTGCGGTCATTATACAGGGTGGTTTGATATGTACTTGGATTCTGAGCCAACTAACTGCCCTGTGTGCGGTGCCAAGATTATGAATAACTATTATTATTGTGTGGAAACCTATGACGGAGACGATTTAGTTCTACGTGAAGGCTATATTAAGGCAGAAAGCAAAGAGCAGGCAAAGTTATATCTTGTTGAAGACGGTGTTGTATATTACCGATACAAGTTTTTAGATTTGCATGTGGCAAAGGAACGGTAATGTTTTTTAACAAACGCAGCAAAGAAATTCTAATTGACAATCACGATAAAGAATGTTATCCAATCAATCAGCGAGGAGAAGACGATGGGCTTACTCTTGCAGCAAGCTGTTCATTATGTGGAGGTTATATAAATCTGTTCCCTGCCACAGATACAATTTGTCACAGATGTTGTGCTACAATTGTTCATAAATGTTAGAAGATTCATTTTAAGGAGCGAGTATGACTACATGTGTGATTTGTGGCAAAGAAGTAGAGAAGATGCCGTTCGAAGATGTTTGCAGTATGGAGTGCTATACTGAGAAATTTTGGCGAGAGAAAGAAGAAGGGTATCTGAACGGTGTGCCATATATCATTATCGATGGTGACATGTATAAGGATGGTGGCCGCAAAGACCAAAGAGGAAGTTGTGAGCTTGGGTTTAGTGGCGCAGAGTTTAATATTAGAATGAATGATGGAACTGAGTTCTCTACTAATAATCTTTGGCATAATGGTAAAATACCAGAGAACCATAGAGAAATCCTAAAAGACAACGCCATATTCATAAGGAGAAGTAATGCTTGATGAATTTATCGAGGAAATTGAAAAGTTAAAAAGCTACAAAACAAAATATGAATATGCAATGGCAGAAAGGCAAAGAATGTCGGACTTACTGTACGACTATATGCTAAAAGAGTATGAAGCGACTCCATATGAAGAACGATGTAAACAATATATCGATGAATGGTGCGGTTGTTGTTTACACGATTGTAAAAATCCAAACTTGCCAGATAATATATTGATGCCAGTTCCAAATGATAACGCTTGGATTCCAGTAAAAAAAACTTGTGGTAGTTTTATGTGGTGTTAATAGAATATTTGTTTCATATTGCATAAACTAACGAAATCTGTTATATTGCGCAATATTAATCATGTACTGAAAGGAGTAAATATGGATATGATGAGTCATTGTTCTATTTGTGGATGCGACATTGGAAAGGCGCATCTTGATGCAGATAAATGTGATTTTCAACTTGTACCAGGTAAGTTCGTTAGAATGTCTCCAAATACTCACATATACATTACAAGTGTGCTGTGCTCAACTTGTACTGAGAAGATGACCGAATATATGAAGCTATTAAGGGACACTTCAAATACTGCCAATAAGCCAAAGCAATGTATCATTTGCGACAGTGAATATACTGAGATTACACATGATATAGACGCTGATGATAATGAAAGGTGGAAGGTGCATTGTAACGACTGTGATACATCTTTTAGCAATGATAACAAAGACTGGTCAGAAAAGGAAACTCTTAAATGGTGGAACGAGCTTAAACGATAGAACAAAATACCTGGTAGATGGTTTGTGATTATGTTTTAAAAGTTTTATTTTAAAGACTATGTAGGCTTTATGAATAAAAATTCTTGTTCCAACAACTAAATATATATGCTATAATGATAGGGAACTTCTTGGGGAAACCTAGGAAGTTCCCTTAACTTATAAAGATTGAAAGGAGTGTGAAACGCCATGAGGTATGTAAACTATCACCGCCATTCTCATTACTCTAACATCCGTAGTCTTGATTGTGTTGTTAAGCCCGAAGACTATATGAAGCGTGCTGTAGAGCTGGGACATACTGAGTACGTGACAACAGAACATGGCTTTCAAGGTAATATCTTTGAAGCATATACACTGTGTCAGAAGTACGGACTTAAGTGTATCTATGGTGTTGAAGCATATTATGTAGATGATATGTACGACAAAACTTCTCGTGCCAATTATCATATCATGCTGGTAGCTATGACTGAGAAGGCACGCAAGGAAATCAATAGGATTCTATCTATTGCCAATACAGATGGTTTCTATTATAAACCGCGTATCGACATGAAGTGCCTACTGTCGCTTACTCCTACGGACACTGTTGTTACAACTGCATGTGTTGCTTCACGTATGTTCAAGGGTGATGATTGGGAAGAGAAGTTTCTTATTCCGCTGTATAAGCATTTTGGCAGTAACCTATACCTTGAAGTTCAAAACCATAACGCTCCTGTACAGATTGAGCATAACAAGAAACTGCTTGAAGTAAAGAACAAGTATGGTATTCAGCTTATTCATGCCAACGATAGTCATTATATTCTGCCTGAAGATGCAAAGTATCGCGACCTGTTCCTGAAGGCTAAGGGAATCACATATGAAGATGAGGGTGGATTTATTCTTGATTATCCTGATTCCGATACAATCATTCGAAGGTACAAGACCCAAGGTGTTCTAAATGATGAGCAGATTGCTGAAGCACTAAACAACACTCTTGTGTTTGATAATTCTGAAGGCATCCATCTTGATTACGAGTTTAAGATTCCTAAGATTACGAAAGGCGATAGCAATGCTGCTCTAAGAAAGATTATCAAAGATGCTTGGAAGAAGGAGAAGCCGAACATTCCAGCTGATAGAATCAAAAAGTATGAAGAAGCAATCTATTACGAAACTAAAATCGTAAGTGACTGTGGTATGGCCGACTACTTTATCCTTGACCATGAGGTAGTTAAGAAGGCAGTGAATGAGTATAACGCAATCTTAACTCGCAGTGGTCGCGGTTCAAGCGTTTCATTTTATATTAACCATCTTCTTGGTCTTACTGAGATTGACAGGCTGAAGTCGCCAATCACCCTATATCCTACTAGGTTTATGAGCGCTGAACGCATTCTTAGTTCACGTTCACTTCCAGATATCGACCTTAACTTTGCAGACGTAGAGCCTGTTATCAAGGCATCAAAGGATATCCTTGGTGAAGAGGGCATCTATTATATGGTTGCTTATAAGCCACTCCAAGAATCATCTGCGTTTAGGCTATGGTGTAAGGCAAATGGCTATAACATCAATGACTACGATGAGATTGCAAAGAATCTTGATGAGCATCTTGAAGATAGAAAGTGGGCAAAGGTAATCGAAGACAGCAAGGTGTTTCGTGGTGTAATTGAAAGTATTGCTCCTTCACCTTGTTCGTTCCTTCTTCTTGATAAGCCAATTCCAGATGAGGTAGGACTTATCAAGGTTGGTGACGTAATGTGTTGTGCGCTCGATGGTTACAATTGTGACGTGTATAAGTATCTAAAGAATGATTATCTAACGGTCAAGGTATATGACATTATTGATAAGGTGTATAAGCTTATCGGTAGGCCAATTGATAATATTCAAACGTTGCTTAAGAACTGCGATGACAAAGTATGGGATGTTTATGCTAAAGGATTAACCACGACAATCAATCAATCCGATTCAGATATTGGTAAGCAAATGTTGAAAAGGTATAAGCCAACATCTCTCGCAGAGATGTCCGCTTGGGTTGCTGCTATTAGACCAGGATTTGCGTCATTGGTAAATAACTTCCTTGATAGGAAACCGTATTCAACTGGTGTTGAAGCACTCGACAATGTTCTTAACGACTCGTTCCACTATTTGTTATACCAAGAATCCATCATGAAGTACCTGGTTTGGTTGGGTATCGAGGAAAAAGGTACTTACGATATCATTAAGAAGATTGCAAAGAAGAAGTTCAAGCAAGAAGAACTTGACGAACTTCATAAAAAACTTGAAGAAGGGTGGGTGAATAAACTTGGTACGTCTGACGGATTTGCTGACACATGGCAGGTTGTCCAGGATGCAGCAAGGTATTCTTTCAATGCTTCTCATTCTCTTTCTGTTGCCGTTGACAGTTTGTACGGTGCCTATCTTAAGTCTCATTATCCTCTTGAGTATTTTACTGTTGTCTTAACGCTGTACGCTGGTGATATGATGAGGACTTCAAACCTAATCGCAGAGCTTCCGTACTTTGGGGTAAAGCTGAAGCCTATTAAGTTCGGGAAGTCTGGTGCTGATTACACTATGGATAAAGGGAATAACAGTATCTATAAGGGAATCTCAAGTGTAAAGTATTGCAATGCTCAAATCGCAGACGAACTTATGGAGCTGTCGAAAAATAAGTATCCTAGTTTCATCGACCTGCTTAAGGATATCAAGGACAAGACTAGCGTCAACTCTAAGCAACTTGCGATTCTTATTAAGCTCAACTTCTTTTCAGATTATGGAAAGAACAAGTACCTATTGAACATCGTAGATATCTATGATAAATTTGCAAGCGTCAAGGTATTAGCTAAGAGTAAGATGGAGCAGTTAGGTATCAGTGACTATCTTATGGTAAAGTATGCGGAGAAGGAGACTAAGAGTCAGTGGCGTGGTATTGATAACGATGGTCTTATCAATGAGCTGTGCGGTAGGCTCAAAGATGAGAGCTTAAATGTTGTTGACCAGGTAAAGGCGGACATAGAGTTTCTTAGTTATACAGATTATGTGAATGCGGATATGTCTGATGATTATTATATTGTCGCAGACTATACTACTTATAAGGACAGTGCGAAACCTTCGCTTGTTTTGCGTCGCATTCATAATGGTGAGGAGGTAAGATGCAGGATTAAGCAAGCGGCTATCTTTAAGGCTCAGCCTTTTGGACAGTTTGCAGTGCTGCGTGTCCCTTATATCAGTTATGCGTTTAGAAAGAAGCTTATTGATGGTAAGTGGGTTGATACAGATGAAAGAGAAGCAATTCTCGAAGAGTACGAAGTCATCAAAAATGACTAACAATTAAAGTTATATGCGAAAGGCGGTGAAGTATGAAAGATAAAAACGAGTTGGTATTTAAGGCTACACCAGTCAAGAGAGTCTTTGAGAGAGATGGCTTTAGGATATATGCAATGGAAATCAACCAGAGCGCGTATCCATTTATAAAGCTAAACAGTTTTAATAATGTGAGTATCAGTGGCGATTTGCCTATTCTTACATCTGGTATAGAGTATGAAATTACCGCTGTTCCAGAGTACGGGAAATATGGTTGTACATATAAAGTTAAGAACATTAGGCGTGACGTTCATAGAAGCGGGGAAGACGTATTAACGTTTTTAAGCCAAATACTCCCAGTAAGACAGGCAACCACGTTGTATAATGTATATCCTGATATTGTGCAGCGAGTAAAGGACAACAATCTTAGCGATATAGATTTGTCTAAATTACCTGGTATCAAGGAAAAGACATTTGCAAAAATTTGTAGGGAAATTATTAAAAGTGAAATATTGTTTGACATTATAGCAGAGTTTAAGGGGCTGCTTAGCATGTCGATGCTAACAAAGATTTACAAAGTATATCCTTCGGTAGAAATACTAAGGCTTAAGTTAAAGACAGAGCCTTATACAACATTAATGCGAGTTGATGGAATTGGCTTCAAAAAGGCTGATGCCATTACCATTGAGATGCAAAAAGAAGGCGTCATTGACTTTGGTTATAACGTTAAGGAAAGTGTTGATAGATGCCTTGCTTGTATTGTCTATATTCTTCAACAAAATGAAAATGAAGGTAACACAAAGACAAATCTTGCTTATGTAAGGAAACAGTGTCTTGAGCTTGTGCCTGCTTGTGCCAATCACTTCGCTGAAGCAATTAAAAGTGATTCTATCTATTATGATAAAAGCACAATGGATATTGCACTTAAACGGACATATAAAACAGAACGTAAGATTGCAATTGCAATTGCAGGTGGCTTGAATAATGCATATAACGTGTGGGATTATGACGTTGAGAAGTATAGAAGGGTTGGCGATTTTGACTTAACAGATGAACAGATACAAATGCTTCACAACGTATGCAACAACAATATTTGTATCTTAAATGGTTTTGCTGGTTCTGGTAAGAGTGCGTCAACACAGGCACTCATCAATATGCTTGAAGACAATGATAAGTCTTATTTGATACTCGCACCTACAGGAAAGGCAAGTAAGGTTATTTCAGAGTACACTGGAAAGAAAGCTTCCACAATACATAGGGGGCTTGGTTATTCACCAGATGGCGGGTGGTGTTTTGACGAAGATAACAAACTTAGTCAAGATATAGTTATCGTGGATGAGAGTTCTATGATTGGTGTAAATTTGTTTTCACATCTTATTGATGCAATAGATTTTGAAACTACCAAGCTCCTCCTTATTGGTGACAATGCACAGCTTTGTTCTATTGGGTGTGGTAATTTGCTACATGATTTTATGAATAGCAAGCTTATTCCAACTGTGACACTTACCCAAATCTTTAGGTATACAGACGGCGGCTTGCTCAATATAGCCACGAAAATTCGTTGTGGAGAACAATACCTTAACAACGGCATGAAAAATACAACTACAACGTTTGGCAAGAATAAAGATTATATATTTATTGACAAGCCGTCTGAGTCAATGGGTATTCAGGCAGTAGCGTTGTATAAGAAGCTTTTAAATAGCGGCGTTGATGTTGAAAACATCCGTGTTCTTACAGCTAAAAACGTTGGCGAATGTGGCGCAATAGAACTAAACAATATGATTCAAAAGGTGGCAAATAAAAATTGCGGCAGTGAGAATTGTATGAAGGTTGGCAAGGAAGGTAACGAAGTTGTATATTATGTAGGCGACTTGATTCTACAAAAGTCGAACAATTATAATGCTGTTCTTGCTGACGATGAAGAGAATACCGCATTTGTGGCAAATGGTGATACTGGCGTTATTAAAAGATTTGATAAAGACAAATATGGTCGCTATGCAGTAGTGGACTTTGATGGTATTGAAGTTAAGTATTATCAAGGCGATATGAATTCAGATGATGTAGGCCTCGGGTATTCATATTCAATTCATAAATCACAAGGTTCAGGCGTAGATTATGTGATTGTATGTACACCTTCAAGCCATACATTCATGCTGAATTCTAATCTTCTATATGTGGCATTGACACGAACTAAGAAGAAGTGTTTCCATATTGGTGATATACAGACTATCAATAGGGCTGTTCATAAGAAAGAGAACATTGAGCGTCATACATTTATGAAGGATATGTTGATTGAGTTCAATGAAGAGAGCAAAGAGATTGGAGATGAGTATAATGAATAAAGTACAGTTAAGGATATATGTTGAAAGGACGTGTTTGAATTGAAGAATAAGACCGTAGAAACTATGGTTTTGGTTGCCGCAATTGTGCTTGTAATCGTGTGTGCTTATGCGGTATACAATATGATTGCTGGATATGCAAAGTCTAACGACACTGGCATTGGCACGACAGCAAAGTCGCATAAAAGTGTTGCGGCGCAAATTGTAGAAAACGACACTGTACAAGATGAGCAAGTAGCACATCAAGAAAACTTTGTCATGCATTCAGCGCCAGCAACAGAAGGTTTCAAGTCTTATATGGATTACAGGGCTATCACCGATGAGACTTCTCTGCAATACAAGTTGCAGAACGAGTATGCATACACCGATAAAGAGTCTGGCATTAGAATGGTAGGAGATAGATATTGCATTGCACTTGGCTCATATTTTACAACTGAAATTGGGCAGTATGTTGACCTTATCCTTGGCAATGGTACTATTATTCCTTGTATTCTTGCAGACCAAAAGGATGACGCGCATACCGACGACATGAATGCTGTGACGATTGAAAGCGATTGTGTTAGTGAGTTCATCGTAGATTCCAATGTGCTGCCTAACATGGTAAGGTTATATGGAGATGTATCTAGGTATGATGAGTCTTGGGAAGCTCGTGTAACTCAGGTGCAGGTATATGATAAAAATATCTTCGATGAGCAGTAAGATATGTGAAGATTCTGTGATTGGTATTGCGTTCTTAAATACAAAAGAGTATAATGACCTATGTTCAAAAGTGAACTCTGATAACTGAATATATTTGTTGTTTAGTTGTTAAGGTTATATGTCAAAGGAGGTATTGTTCATGGTTGTTGTTAAAAGAACTGGCGAAGAAGTTGAGTTCGATAAGAGCAAGGTATCTAACGCAATTTCTAAGGCGTTCATTGATGTAGATGGCGAAGTGACTGAAAAGTCTCAGGCAATCATCGATAAAATTACAAATGAGATTGCATCTGTTAAAAAGCAATCTATGCACGTTGAAGAGATTCAAGATATGGTTGTAAACAAGCTTATGGCCTCATCTCGAAAGGATGTTGCTACTCGTTATGTTGAGTATCGTTACAAGCGAAAGATTGCACGTGAAGTAAACACAACTGACCAAACGATTCTTGAGCTTCTTAGCGGCGAAAGTGAATATTGGAATAGTGAGAACTCAAACAAGAATGCTAGACTTATAACAACTCAGCGTGATTATATGGCTGGTGTTGTAAGCGAGGATATCTCAAAGCGCTTTCTACTTCCAAAGGATGTAATCAAGGCTCACGAAGAAGGTATTATTCATTTCCATGATATTGATTACTTTGGTCAGCGAGCACTTCATAACTGCGACCTAATTAACCTTGATGATATGCTGCAAAACGGCACTGTTATTTCAGGTGTTATGATTGAAAAGCCACATAGTTTCGCAACTGCTTGTAATATTGCAACGCAAATCATTGCACAGGTAGCATCGAGTCAGTATGGCGGGCAGACAATTTCTCTTACACATCTAGCGCCATTTGTAAATGTGAGTCGTGAGAAGTTCAAGCAGGATGTTATGAAGTCATATATTGATTTTGTTGGACATGAACCTGTAACAGAATCAGAAATTGAAAAGTATAACGGCATGGTTGATTCTATGGTTAAAGATGAGATTAAGCGTGGCGTCCAAACTATTCAATATCAAGTGGTTACACTTATGACTACTAACGGCCAGGCACCATTCCTATCCGTAAACATGTATCTTAACGAAGCAAACGATGAACAGACAAAGGATGACCTTGCACTGATTATTGAGGAGGTTCTTAATCAACGTATTCAAGGTGTCAAGAACGAGAAGGGAGTTTGGGTTACGCCTGCATTTCCTAAACTGCTGTATATTCTTGAAGATGACAATGTATATGAAGGCAGTAAATATTATTATCTAACACAGCTTGCTGCTAAATGTACGGCGAAGCGTCTTGTTCCTGATTATATTTCAGAAAAGAAGATGCTTGAATATAAGATTAATGCAAATGGTAACGGTGATTGTTATCCGTGCATGGGTTGCCGCAGCTTCCTTACTCCTGACCGTAGTGGCAACGGCTACAATAATATTGCGCGTGCAAAGAACTATGATGGAAAGCCAAAATATTATGGTCGCTTCAATCAGGGTGTTGTAACTATTAATCTTGTAGACCTGGCACTTTCATCTGATGGTGATTTTGATAAGTTCTGGGAGCTTTTTAATGAACGTACAGAGCTTTGTCATAAGGCACTGAAAGCACGCCACAATAGGCTTATGGGTACTCCCTCTGATGTTGCACCAATTCTATGGCAGCATGGCGCACTTGCACGACTTGATAAGGGCGAGGTCATCGATGAACTACTTATCAATGGCTATTCAACTATCTCGCTTGGGTATGCTGGCCTATATGAATGTGTAAAGTATATGACTGGTCACAGCCATACCGATGGCGATATTGGTGAAAAGTTTGGACTTGAAGTAATGCAAGCCCTCAATGATAAATGCACCGAATGGAAGATGGCAGAGAACATTGATTACAGTCTCTATGGTACGCCTATTGAGTCTACGACTTATAAATTTGCCAAATGCCTAAAAAAGCGTTTTGGTGTTATTGAGGGCATTACTGATAAGGATTATATTACAAATTCTTATCATGTTCATGTAACAGAAGAGATTGATGCGTTTAGTAAGCTTGCAATTGAAGCGAAGTTTCAAAAGCTAAGCCCAGGAGGTGCAATCAGCTACGTAGAAGTTCCTAATCTTAATGACAATATTGATGCAGTAATTCAAATCATTCAATTCATTTACGAGAACATTACGTATGCCGAGCTGAATACTAAAAGTGATTACTGCATGGTGTGCGGTTATAATAAAGAGATTAAGATTGTAACCGACGAAGAAACTGGTAAGCTTGTGTGGGAATGTCCTAACTGTGGCAACCGCGACCAAAATAAGATGAGCGTTGCACGTCGTACCTGCGGCTATATTGGTACAAATTTTTGGAATGAAGGTCGTACTCAGGAAATTAAAGAGCGTGTGCTTCATCTAGATGATGTGCCTTATGAGGAGTGAGATTATTTGTGAGATATGCGCTAATTCGTAAAATGGATATTTCCAATGGCCCTGGCGTTGGAGTTTCGTTATTTGTCCAGGGTTGCCACCTTCATTGTAAAGGTTGTTTTAACTCAACTGCATGGGATTTCAATGGTGGCAAGGAGTGGAATGATGACGTAAAACAAAAGTTTCTTGAGCTTGCATCAAAACCATACATTAAGCGTATCAGTATTCTTGGCGGTGAGCCGCTTTCGCCCGAAAATAGTTATGACCTTTATGAATTAATTACCGAGATTAAAGACAAGCTGCCCGATAAAGTCATTTGGTTGTATACTGGTTATCTGTTTGAATACGCAATTAACAATCAGTCCAATAGAAAGATACTAGAACTATGCGATGTAGTTGTTGATGACAGGTACGTTGAAGAACTAAAAGATATTGGCTTACCTTGGTGTGGTAGTTCGAATCAAAGGGTTATTGATGTGCAAGAAACTCTAAAACAAAATAAAATTGTACTTTATGACAAGTAAGGATAGATGCTATGAACAATAATCCATGTTTCATTATCATTGCAAAACGAAATTATGAAAGTGAATATGATTACGAAGAGGTAATTGGCAACACTGTAGTCATGCTTACAAAGAATGATTACAATGTCTCAGTAGAAACAGATAAAGAAATTGATTGCACTATTATTAAGTATTGGGAATATACTTACACTCCTGTAAGTGACAAAGTAAGCGTCGTAACTGTTTAAGATAATTTTAAAATAGAGAGGATTTACAATATGCCTACTAAGATGAGCAAGTTTCACAAGGTATCATACGAGCAGTTCCGTAAGGATTGGCTAGACACTTTCTATTCAGATAAGCAGGATTACATTGACCCTGTTACCAAGGAAGTTGATATTCAGATTGACGCTGCTATTCGTGAGACATATGACGGTATTCAACTTCCTACTCGTTCTACTATGATGTCTGCTGGCTATGACTTCCATATGCCTATGGGGTTTACACTTAAGACTGGTAAGTCAATTAAGATTCCGACTGGTATCCGTTGCGAGATGTACGATGGTTGGGTGCTAACAATTCATCCTCGTAGCAGTCTTGGTTTTAAGTATGGCCTACATATGGCGAATACAACATGTATTATAGATGGGGATTACTACGAGTCAGATAATGAAGGACATATTTTTTGCGAGCTTGTGAACGATAGTTCTCTTGCAAAGAACATTCCATTCAATAAGGGTGATAGGTTCTGTCAAGGAATCTTTGTTCCGTTCGGTATCACGCTTGATGATGATGTAACTGAGAAGCGAACTGGCGGTATGGGTAGCACTGGGCGCTAAATAAACTAAATAAGGCGGCAAATAATCTTATTTGCCGCCCTTATTTTATTAATAATGGAGCGAGCAATGCAGAAGTTGAAAAAGATAGAAGATGTAGTAGAAAGAATTCTTGAAATAAAAGAAGATGCCAGAGAAAATGATGACATTCTTTATTTATATGTTTGCGAATATTTTAATAGAGGGGTATCTTCCGCAAGTTTAAAAAGTTTTTTAGAAACAAGGAATAAAACAACTTGCCCAAATTTTGCATCTGTAACTAGAGCAAGGAGAAAGGTCTTTGAAAAAAGGCCAGAACTTAAACCAGAAAAGGTTACAAAGCTTAGAGAGAATATGAAAAGTATTTATATAGAGTACGCAATAAACAGTTAAAACACGTATTTTAAAGGAAGGAAAACTGTGACAGATGAAACAGTGATAGAAATTCCGCAGAGAGAGAGAGAGAGAGAGAGAGAGAGAGAGAGTTAATCTCTTACAAGGTGATTGTCTTAAGTTAATGAAGTTAATTCCTGATAGTGTAATAGACTTAACTGTTACATCTCCTCCGTATGATAATCTCAGAACATACAATGGTAATATTAATCAATGGTGCTTTGATAAATTTAAAGATATAGCAAAAGAACTATATCGAACTACTATTGATGGCGGTGTACTAGTATGGGTTGTTAATGATTCTACTGTCAATGGTAATGAAACCAACACTAGTTTTAAACAAGCATTGTTTTTTAAAGAGTGTGGATTTAATCTGCATGATACAATGATTTGGGTGAAAGATGGTGGAGGTGCAATTGGCAGCAACAAGTGTTATACACAAAACTTTGAATATATGTTTGTATTTTCAAAAGGCAAACCAAAAGCAGTCAATCTAATCTATGATAAGCCAAACAAGTCTTATGGCGTTGATAGAAGCGGAACTGGCAGAAGGAAGCCAGATGGCACTATAAAGATAGAAAAGAGAAAACCAAATAAAAAATTCTCAAAAAGAAATAATTGGTGGTATATTCCAGTACAAAAGGGATATGGTAATCACCCAGCGGTGTTTCCTGAACAACTTGCAAATGACCATATCATTTCTTGGAGTAACGAGAATGATTTAGTGTTTGACCCATTTACAGGTAGTGGAACTACTGGTAAAATGGCGTTGCTAAATAACCGTAGATTTCTTGGTATAGAACTTGATAAAGAATATTATGCCATTGCAAAGGAAAGGATTGACAGTGTATTAAACAGGTAAAGATATATGCAATGTAATATTGTTTTAAAGGAGAACATATGGATAATAAAACAATCACAACGCACATTTGTCCTAACTGTGGCGCAATTTTTTATAGAGTGGATTATCAAACAACAACAGCTGCGTTTTATCCGATGATTATTAAAGGCGTAGCAAGAAACTATCAAGTTGGAAACAATACAACCACACATTGTACGTGTATGAATTGTGGTGTAAAGTTCAGCTTTAGCGATTGATACAATTTCGATTTTAAAGGTGGGCATATGTCTAACAAAATTAAAGATAATGATAATACTATTGTAATTGAGATTAAGAATATTCAAGATAAGATTGACAAAGCTATGAATGAAATTGATGGCGTTAAGAATAGGATTGAAAGCGATGCCATTTATTATTGCAAAGCATTGAATAAGCAGAATGAAATTCTAGAACGACTTATTGACGCAATTGAGACTGGCTTTGATAAGATACTGGACGATACAGATATTAGACCATGTGTATATATTGCAGACAAGAATGAGCGTTCTGTTATTTTTCATGGATTTAACAATGATGGCAAAGCAATTATTAAGTTTTTAGATACAGAATATTTTCTTAAAAATGGAGTGCATCATGTCAATGGTGCTAGAGAGTTAAAGCGATATTTTTCCAACGAAGAGTGCTTTAAAAAAGAGTATGATTTACTAAAGAAAGAGTATGTAAAGTTGTTTAAGGAAGACGAATAATTTTATGGATAGGCCATGTGATTTCCTCTTAAATAATTATCCGACATTTGAAATTGGAGATTGTCCTAACTATGGCAGTTCAGATTGCCCAATAACAACGGAACTGCAAACGCCGTGCGACGTTGCTGTAGATAAGCTCATTGCGCTTCTTCAATATAAGTATTCCAAGAGATAGGATATGAGTATGTCAGAGCAATTCGTTCCAAAGCTGATTGATAATTTTGAGGAAGTCAATCAGCAGAACATCGAGACGTTCAAGAAGCATGGAACCAAGAAGTCTGATGAGTTACGTCATAAGTGTACGGTGTGTGGGCAAGACGTTTCCATTGATAATAGTTTCTCATGTGAAGGCGACAGACTTGTTTGCGGCTGGTGTTATTATAACGAAGATAAGTTTCCAAATATTCAAGATGCCTTTAATTGGATTTGGCCCGTTTATAATCTAGGATAATTGCTTCGAAAGGGAAGAAGTTATGATTAAACAGTGTGAATGCTGTTCCAAGATTTATGATGGTTTTGAAGACTATCGCAATCATGACCCGCTATGTAATGATGCTGGCTTTGTGAATTATTATGATGAAGACACTGGAACGAAAAGCATCGTGTTCTATACACCATGTAAAGACAGCTATTATGACAAGTGGTTCAAGTTCAATTATTGTCCAAATTGCGGCAGGCTTATGAATGTAAAGCACGTCGTATATAGATAAAGATAGGTTTAATTGGCTGCGCGTATGTAGAAAGTGTGAACAAATTAATCGCAGATTATATACACGCAGCCTTTGTTGTATAATGCAAGCACGTTAAATTTCGACAAAAGGAGTTGTTATGAGTAAGAAGAATGGTCTTAGCAAAAGCACTATCGTTTGTATTGTAATTGATATTATTGTGCTTATTATGTTCCTTGTTGGAGGTGTGTACAGCGCGTTCGTCCTTCATGATGCAGTCAATGTTATCATGGCAATGGTAGGTATCTGCATAGCTATGGTTTCTTATTGCATCACTATGTTTAGTGAATGTCTTGAGTATATCAATGAGTATCTAAAAAGCAAGCGTAAGTAAACATGAGCGAGTTGACCAACGAGTATTAAAGGTTGTGATTAGCAAATGACGGCAGTGTTCTTATTTATCCGTCTAGTTGAGTTTATTGCGGTAGTTGCCCTGATAGGATTTATTGCAAAGATTGTGTGGGATAAACTTTGGCCTGCAATTAAGAAACTCATTGATAAAAAAACAGAGTATTATGATGTTGAAAAGCTTGACGATGCTGAAATCATCGCAAGGAAGTATCAAAAGAAAGGAAAGCGAAATGCGTAAAGGTGTAATTGTAATTGCTATGGGTGCTATGCTTGCCGCTGTGTTTACCACTGGTTGTTCTACTGGCGTTTATCAGCAGGATGTTGGCGAGGTTGTCGTTACCAAGGGTATGGGCGGCGAGATTACTGGCAGCACTACTGACGCAGGATTCCATTTTGTGTCGCCATTTGACAGTGCCATCACTTACTCAACTCGTAACAATGTAATCAGCTTCATGGGTGGTAATGAGGAAGCATACAACGGCGGTAGCGCTACTGGTTCGCAGGTAAATTGTAATGATTCCAGTGGCGCAAGCTTTGAGGTTGACATTCAGGTGAACTATTCTCTTAATCCTGATTATGCAGAAGAGCTTTATGCTAACTATGGCACACAAGAGAACTATGTCCAGTATGTTGCTGCTGTTGATGTGCGAAGTGTAACACGAGAGGTGGCTGGTAAGTTCAATACTATTACGCTACTTACTGACCGTACTAGCTTTACTCAGGCGATTCAAGACGCGCTTGCTGAGAAGTGGAAGGATAGTGGTATCAGCATCGAGCAGGTAAGTGTCCAGGAGATTCGTTATCCATCAACGATTACAGATAAGTATGCCGAAGCACAGGCCGCTGAAATTTCCAAAGCAAAGGCACAGAATGAGCAAGAGACTGCAAAGGTAGAAGCTGAAACTAAGGTAATCCAGGCACAGGGTGAAGCAGATGCAAATGCTGCACTTGCAGAATCGCTAACACCTGAAGTCATCCAGCAACATTACATTGATGCACTTACTGAAATTGGTAAGAACGGTAATCTTGTAGTTGTTCCAGATGGTTCCTCTCCACTCATTAATACTAGCAAGTAAGATGATGGATATGACATATTTTCTCATCGGGTGTTTGATTGGCGGCGCGGTTGGTTTCATATCCGCCTGTTTTGTACGTGAAGCTGACGACAACAAGCATTATTGGTAAGGGGTATTTATGTGTGATGTAAAGTATTGTGCAAACTGCAAGCATTGGTACTGCTATAGTAATGATGATAAGTTTGATTTTACATCGGATGGCGAATGCCGTAGGTTCCCGCCTAGCACGCCAGTCTTTGAAGCGTCTGGTAACGACAGTGTTAATCTAAGTGATGCATTTCTTTGTATGATTCGCGGCACTGTTATGATGAACTTCCCATTCACATACGCAGAGGATTGGTGTGGCGAATTTGATTGGGCGGACAAGTTGCGAATTAGTGATGACGATGACTATGAAGACTGGGAAAAGAGCCAGGAGGATTAATGGAAAACGTAGAGGTTAATTCACACGGTACAAACAAGGCAATCAAGGCGCACATTCTATCAGATGACAAGATGCGTGAAATTGGTTTTACTGATTGCGACGAAAAGAATTGGTACTATTGTAAAAACCTAAGCAACGAAATTTCATTTAATGTCACTATTCCCAAGGATGGTTCTGATATCTCCATCGACGTTCTTGACGAGGATTACCTACAACCATACGATTTTCAGTATATTCTTGAAAAGAGTCCAAACCATCCATTCGCTGTAGGCATCAAGGTGAAGGTCGAAGGTTGCATGAGATATCTACAAAACAAAGGCGTTCTTTCTGGGCATGAATACGGTGAGTATATCTAATGGCAAACTACTTACTTACAAATTATAAAGGAAAGTATAGACTGCTTCCTCGGATAGACATGGATACCAATGACTTTGCTAGAGATGTAGAAGGTAACATCGATGAAGACTCAATCTATATCTCCTGCTACTATGGCAATGAGATTTGGTACTATGGGTTAAATGACAGTCACAGAGCTATGTTAGGTGCATATATCCCAAGCAAGCAGCGTGGTCATAATATTACCAAAGAGTTAAAGAAGCAAGGTATTGAGTTTTTTGACTATGATGAGACGGATGAAGAAGTGACATTTCATTTTCTTCCATCAGATATGGAAGTTGTTGCGTCATTACTAAAGCCCAAGACAAGCGGAGCGGACATGTCGCCGTTTTCAGTTAAAAATCTGCCTAAGTCCGATGTCGAGTTACCACCTGAATATGCAGAGAGATACAAGGCGATTTCTTCTAAAGTTGGTGTGTCTGGTATGTCGGTTATCAAAGACACAAACAACGTGTTTTTGTCCAGTATGGAAGACAAACTTAAAAAGAAGTATAAGAACAAGAAGTTCTCCTGCTATGAAGATATGAGACGCCGCAAGATGAGCAGGCAGTTTAAAGAGTACATATATACGCTTGGCATGTTTGACGAATATCTTGAAGCGCTTGACAAGGCAGTGACAGATTACTATAATAACAAGTAAGGTTATATGTTAAGAGCTGCAAAGGCATAGTATCATCGCAGTGCCTTTGCAGCCTTCTTATAACAGATTGGAATTGCAATGAGAGGAGAGATATGGAAGAGTTTAGTGTTGATGTACTAAAGCATCCTACTGATGAAGATTGGATGCTTGCTAAGAAGTGTACGCTTGTAACCATTGGCAAGGATAGCGAGAAGCCGCCTACTATGGAATGGAAGAAGAAGCTTCTAGCAGCACAGCATTCTCCTATTAGGACACTTGAGTTTTGTTTCAGACTTAATAACATTCCAAACTGGGTTGCAGTGCATCTCGTAAGGCACGTACATACAGTTCCATTCGTAAAGACTCAGCGTAATGATAGGCAAAATGAATATGACCGTGGTGCAGCTAGACAGGATGTACCTGTCACTATGTGCTGGTATATGAACGCAGAAGAACTAATTACTATTGCACATAAGCGTCTATGTCATCAGGCATCTAAGGAAACCACCCAAGTAGTACAAGCTATTTGCAATGCTGTGCTTGAAACTAATCCAGAATTTGAGGGATTATTTGTTCCAAATTGTTATTATCGAGGTGGGGTATGTACCGAGTTCTATCCGTGTGGTTACAACAAGACATATAAAGAAGGAGAGTAGATATGAATACAAATAGTTCAATTTCTAGTGAACCAGCTTACGGCAAGTGCAAGCTGACTTATACGTTTACTGGTACCGACGATGAGATTGATTGTGTGCTAGATTACATTGGGAAGATGTATGATGAATGGGATTTTAATAACGAAGATGTCGTAAATAATGAGACAGCCGAAAAAGACATGGTAAACAGCCCAGCTCATTATAATCAATCTTCTATGGAATGCATTGATGAAATGATTCTTGTTCTTGGTAAGCAAGCTACTGCTGACTTCTGTTTGGGTAATGTATGGAAGTATAGGAACAGAGCGCCATACAAGGGTAATCCAATTGAAGATGCCAAGAAGGCAGATTGGTATATGATGAAGTACAAGGAACTAAAAGACGAGATAAACAAACCCGTTATTGGTTATACTACAAGTATTGGCACGTATAACAACTAAATACATATGCTATTATTTTGGGGCTGTAACAGGCCCCATTTTTGTGCAAGTTTTCTTCATAGAACTTATCTTTTGTAATTTGCGCAAATACATTTTACAATATAGTTATAATTATATAAATACAACCAGAGGTGGACAAACATGGGAAAAGACCTTAAAGGCAAGGATTTAGGAAGGGGATATAGCCAACGTAAGGATAAGCGTTATGAAGCACGTGCAATGGTAAATGGCACAAAGATATGTTTGTATGATATGCATCTTCCAACATTAAAAAAACGTTTCGAAGAAGAGAAGATAAAGGTATTAAGAAACGAGAAAAATATTAGACCAAATCTTACGCTTGCAGAATGGTTCGAAGAGTGGTTTGACAAATATAAAAAACCATCTCTTAAGAGCGAGGTATCAAAGCGAGCATATCATAGGAAAGTATCAAACACATACATTGCTATCATAGGAGATAAAAAGATAGAAAACATATCTCACATGAATATGCAAGATGCCACGAATGAATTGCTTAACAAGTTTAAAGCGAGAACATTGAGAGAGGCACTTGGCGTGCTAAGAGAGTGTTTAGATGTAGCAGTAATGAACTCCATTATCAAATCAAATCCATGTATCAATATAGCTATCAAAGATGAGAATGAAGCGGTACAAGAGCGCAGGGTTCTAAGTTCTCGTGAAATGAAAATGTTCTTAGATGAAATACAGCATGAGTATTATAATGAAGCTTATCAAATACTATTACTTACTGGCATAAGAATTGGTGAGTTCAGTGGTCTTCAATGGCAAGATATAAATTGGCAAAATAAGACGATTAGAATACAGAGAAGCCTAAGCATTGGCTATGTTGAAGGTAAAAAGATAGAATATCTTACAACTCCCAAAACAAGTAATAGTTATAGAACGATTCCTTTTTTCGGAAACGTGGGGGAACTGTTAAAAGATTGGAAAGTTAAACAAGACCAATACAAAGCAAAACTCGGCGACAGATGGAGGCTAAGACCTGAGTTGGGCGATTTAGTTTTTACAACAACATTAGGCTCACCAGTGACAAGATATGCTTTATCTCATAACATTGAAAAGGTATTGAAAAACATCAATGAAAAAGAAAAGTACAATGCAGCAATGGAAGGCAGAGCGCCAGAAGAAATGGAGCACATATACCCCCATGCTTTTAGACATACCTTTGCTACCAGATGCTTCGAGAAAAAATTAGACCCAGTGTTTATACAAAGAATTATGGGGCATACTAGTTATGCTACTACTTTGAAATATACGCATCTTTTAGAAACCAAACTGAATGAAGAGGTGGCAAAAGCGGAAGACTTCCTATTATAATAGGGGGTCTTTTTTTTTATGCTGAACGTTTGCGTATTTGCGTAAAACATTGATTTGCGTAAGAAATTGCGCAAATTTATTTTTTGCGTTTTTAAGCAGTTGCGTAACGTTTGCGTAAAATTTCTAAATAAGCTTGCAAACACTATGTAAATAAAGTAATATATATAAAGGCTTTGCATTTGGAGTTCTAGGAGATAACAACGAGTAAGTAATTATGAACCCTTGGTAGATAAGGGATTGAGGATTTCCTATATTTGCTTAAATTAAGCAAGACCTTATATCAATGTCATATGGTTTTGAGTCAGATTTGCTTACAAATTTGCTTAAACTGTATCATCCATTTCCTTCAGATAAGTTTACGCAACATGACTCATCCATATGGCACCTTGCACTCACAGAAATAAACAATTATAAAACACCGCAAATTATTATATGCTTAGATTGTCATTCGTTTAGAGGCTCCCAACAGGGCCTCTTTTTTTGTGCATAAAATTATTCTTTTAAGCTCTCTCCTGATAAGATAATAAAAGGGAGGGAGACATCAAGAAATGCACATAGTATATTCTAAGCAAGCATATAAATATTTAAAGAAACAAAGTGAGCAAGATTACAATCGAATACTCAATGAGATAAACAAGTTGCCAGACAACCACAACAGAATAAAGAAGTTGAGTGGTATATCGAATCTATACCGTTTGCGCGTTGGGGATTTTCGCGTTTTGTTCACACCAGAGTTAGAACATGGTACAATCAAAATAGAAAAAATATTGCCAAGAGGTGACGTATACAATGGCATTAGATAAGAAAGTTGCTGAAAAATTTTTGAATAGGTTGGACAGTTTACAAAAGGAGATAGAATCAATTCATCGTGATTTAGTGTTTGCTATGGATGAAGACAAATTGAGCTTAGATGATTTAGATGCTGTAAAGAAAATAAGAGAAAAGAATGAATATAAGACATTAAGTGAGTGGGAAGCTGAAAAGGAATAAATCGTAAAAAAAAGGAGCAGCAATTTAATGCTACTCCTTTTTAGTTTTTTAATTTATATGTTGCATTGTTACACGCCGATTACATAACGCAACACCATGTTTCTGTTATCGACAGTTTGACCAATAAAAGAGAATGATGAATTATTATTTACCGCATTTCCTTTTATCTCATTATCATTGATGTAAAGATACTTCTTGTATAGCTTTCCACCACGTTCAAGTATAAATGAGAATCCACCACCACCGTCATTGGCTACGGCATACTTTGGAATGAAGAATGAATTCCAACTAGAATTAATAGGTGCGGTATTGGCAACGTCATAGGCGCTGAAAACCAATGAGATTCCATGAGGCTGTGTAGATACCTTGCTCGAAAGTGTGATGGTTGTGTCTTCCTTTACGTATAAGTAACCGCTCCACAGCACCTTGTTGACGCCGTAAGAAGCACCTGCGATACCAGCATCACGACTCCAAATGCGTACAGCATCACCATAGATGTTCGTCGTGCCGCTAGACTTTTGGTAATTGTCATATCCAATTGCGGTGTTGCCAGCAGATGATACAGGTACGAATACGTTCTTGAGCGTTCCGTTTGCCATCTTGCCGTTTATAGCAGCTTCAACGCCCATATTAATGTCTTTGTTTGTTGTTACGTTACCAGTGAGCGTACCGCCTGCTAAAGGTAGATAACTATGAGTATGGCTCTTCGCAGCGTATTCTGTATGGGTATGTGTCTTTGCTGCATAGTTAGTATGAGCGTGGTTCTTAGCAGCATATGTATTTGGTAGTGCAGCATGAATTGCATCCATAGCATCAAGGTCATCAGTCAAGCATTCGCTTGTGTTGCCAGCACGATAAATCTCATCAGTTGACAGGGTGGGGTTGAAAATCCGTTCGCTTGTTTCACTCATGATAATCTCCCTTGATAGAAGGCCGAAAACTTGCTTAAACTAAATCTTGTATGGTTCATTGAATTTAGACTGAATCACAACCTACAATTGATTTCAGTCTGTCTTTAAAGCCCAATGGAATCGCCGCCTTTCACAACGTTTATATTAAGTCACATTATGTGGAACACCCTGTGCATCATAGATAGAGACAATAGCATAATGTGCCATACCAGATTCGTCATATACATAACATAAATAACTATGAGGGCTACCATTTGAATCATATATGGTAACTTTGGATGCTGTTAATTCCCAAACCGCATACAGTGTTATGCTCTCATTTAGCGAATAAGTATCACCAGGGTGGTATTGAATTGTTCCTTGTGCATTCGTCCAATACTTGAATTTGTATTGCTTTCTTGTAGGGATATCGGAAGACAGTGTTAATGGTACATTATGCTCTTTAAACTGATTGCCTGGGACTATAACCGCATCGTCTCCTGCATTTGAATTATAAGAAACAACATACGTGTCGGCTTTCCATACTGCGTATAATGTCGCACCATTGTTAGCGGTATAATTTGCACCAGATACATAAGCAACTTTTCCATTGGCAGAAGTTGCCCAGCCTTGAAAACCATATCCAGCTCTAGTCGGGATATTGGACGACAACGCCAACGTCTTACCATATGTCTTAGTTTGATTGTCTGGCATGTTCTCAACAGTATCAGTAGTGTTCTTATTGTAAGAAATCTTATATGTATTGATTTTCCATTGAGCATAAACATTGACTGTTTGATTACTAGATTCCAAAGTTTTCCCGAGCGCCTGTGCCAATGCCTGTCCAGAAGTAAAATCAAGGTCTTGGCTTACAAGCTTGCCACCACTTGTGGTCGTACCCCAATCACCAGTTGCAGTATAACCTGTTCTTGCAAGATACGTGCCGTTAGAGCTTGCGGTATAATTGTGAAGACCATCTGTGTATGCGGTAGCATAATAAAAATTAGAAGTTCTTACTATTACGTTTTTATCTGCTCCCACGGCATTCAATGCACCACTAAATGAACTGGTGGCATAGTTACTATAATAATTTACTGTTAAACAGTTTTGTTGCCATACTGCATATAAAGTAGTCGTTGCGTTAGCAGTATAACTTCCACCAGGTTGATAATTTGCAGTTGTGGCAGTCTTAGATGTTGCCCATCCTTTAAAGGTATATCCAGTACGAGCTGGCTTTGTCGATGACAATGTAACTTCTGCATCAGCAAGTGTAGTCTGAGATTTTGGCGCACCAGTACCCCCATTTGCATCATAAGTTACAGTTTTAGATGACGCAGTATACGATGCAGAAGCGGTAGAAGTGTATCTTGCCCCATTATCAGAATCGTAATAAGCCACGCCTTCAACAGAATAGGTTGAACCAGGGCTAACCCATCCATCATCTACCCAATCACTATCGACATATGTCCCACTTAAATTCATCCGAAAATCATTTGACCAATTGGTGTGCGCGATAGTTCCTTGAAAGCCTGTATTACCAGTAGAAACAACCACATAACACCGTTTATAAATATGATATCCTTTAACACCATCTTTCTCTGAATAACCAAGTGCGGCATATGTTTGAAATTGTGCGTATTCATTTGGGCCAGTAGAATTGCCCCATTTTTCTACTAAAACAGTTACCATGTTTTCACCTCCATAAATAACTAATTAAAATTAACAGTATAAATTATATTTTTAAATTTGCTGGAAGTAAATGGTATTGGCTTTACTTATATCTTTTTCTTTAGACGGAGCCTCAGTCCCCCAAGATATGCCAAGATTGTTTAAAGTTATGCCTAGGTTCTTTCGTGCTTCAGCAGCATTGTCAGCACCAGTACCACCTTGGTCAACTTTAAGTTTGCCGTATGCACCAGAGCTAAGGTCTGCGATAGGAGTCTCAATAACCCATGCTTGAATTGCAGCGCTGTTGCCAATTTCATTATATGTCACACGTATCGGTATCCCTTTCTTTATCCAGTTAGATATAAAACCCGAATTCTCAGAACCTTGTTCAGAACCAGATAAAGTTGTAACCGCACTATTAGATACACGCCGCCTAATTGCTATATCGCCAGTATTATTTATATTTAAAGTAGGATTGATAACAGAACAATCTTTTTCTGGAATTATCATAACGCTTATACCAGATGCAAGACTGTCTATGCCGTCTATAGTGGCATAGTAGTTCATACCATTTGTGCTCGTAGCTGTTGCACTGAAAACTCGACCCCTAGCAGCAGCATCGCATACCTCGTATCCATTAAGTGTCTTCATTCTATTTGCATCACTCATTAATTATCACCCCTTCACCATAGTCACAGTAACATTTCCATAATTATCATTGGTAATCACTATTTTATATCCTTTATTTGTAATTTCTTGTCTTATGCTTTCCCAAATTGTATTCTCAGTGTTTATGCCAGCTTGTATTATTTCTTCGCTTGCATTTCGATGAACATCTTTAATGTAACTAACCGCTTCGTCCTCAAGGTCATCAATATAATTCAACACGTCTTGTTTAAGTGTGTGCTCTGTGATTCGTTTAATATCTTCTTTGTAATAATTTGTAGCCATATAAAACACTCCAAATTAAGATTTATTAACAAGAATGTCTAGAGTCACGTTGCCATTGCCATCGTTATTGGTTTTTAGCGAAAGTCCATTGTTGGTTATAAAGCCCTCAATTTTATCTATGGTTCCTTGTTGTGTTTGTTGGACTTTTTTAATTGAATCTATTTTTTGGTCATCGATAGCTTTAATAGCCTTGCTCTTAGCATCTATAACATCTGATGCAATACGATTTTCAATCTCACCCGCAGTAATACTTGTAATATTTTCAATATACATATAGTCATGCGGCTTTGCTCTTTTTCTCACTGGGATTTCTGTATACAGCACAGTCTTTTGAGATGAAACATCGTCACTATCAGTAAGATAAACATACACAAGTAAAGGATAAGGTTCTTGTAAAAGTATATTTGGAACGCTTACTATAATTGTTTTCATATCTCGTTCTATATTTGCACTTTTAATGTATCTGTTTGTATTTTTATATTCAAACATGCACCACTCACGACTAGTTTCTAATGATGTGCCTACGTTTTCTGCATCTGGAATATACTCCGTATAAATAACCTTGTCGCCTTCATTCAAAGTTGCTATATACTTAGACGAGTCATCTGGCTGAGCTTTTATATCAGCACCACCATTTATTATGACACCAGTTTTAAGCGATTTTACTACAAGTGCTTCATTGCGTTTGCTATTAGAAAAATGTACGTCTGGTTCAAACTTAAGATAATCATTTGCGCATCCTTTAACATTTATCACAATTTTTTGGTCAACGTCCCATTGAAAAAAATTGTTGATTGCATTGCCATCAAGGTCAAAACAATTCACTTCATACATAGGCATAACACCTCCTTATCATTTGTTTGTATATGTTATATAAATAGGGGAGTGGCAATAAACCACTCCCCAAAACTAAACTAAACTAAGCTAAATTAACTTGAAAGATTAGCAATCGCCTGAGCAATCAAGTTATCGACTTCCGCCTTAGAGTACACATCAAGATTGGCACGTGCCTTTGCAACGGTATTACCGCCAGTACCACCATGTTCAATCTCCACAGTACCATAAAGGTCGAGTGCATTAGGTACGGTAAAGTCTGCAATCCAGAATGTGCCATCATAGAACATCCTGACTGGCCTGTTAGCGCCAAGCCAGTTTGCAAACGGTGCGAAGGTTGTAGTCATTGTACTGTTAGAAACCCTACGGCGTATAGCCTTTGCGCCAAGACCATTCACATTGAGTGTAGGTATTTTGCTTGCGCTTACCACGTGAGGAATCATTGTGAAGCTGATACCAGAAACAAGCTCGGTAATGCCAGGCACCGTAGCAGTATATGCCTCACCAGTACCAGATGTTGTAATGGCCTTGCTTACAATGTTATCTCCCCAAGCAGCAGTACCATCGGCAGACCAACTTAGAATTTGTCCAGCGCTACCACCGCTAGGAATATGCTTGTTACCTGCGGTAGTTGGATGAACATATGTAGAGCCACCAGCAGCAGCGATTGTAATTGAATCATTTGTGGTATTTGGTGTAAGCGTCACATTGTCGCCAGCGATTAATGTAATTGTATCGGTCTTGCTGTTTGCTGCAACGCTTGTATTGCCAATCTTAAAATAAGAGAATGCGTTTTGGTTTGCCTCTGCATTGCTAGGTGCATGTGCCGCTTGAGCGTGTGTATACGCAGCATTCCAATTCGTCTTATTTGCAGCAGTGACGTGAATGTCTGTGTTGCCAGTATGGTTTGTCAACGAAGTCGCGTTGGCCTTGGCACTGAGCTTATTATCAATCTCTGTTTCAGTATAATACCTGTCATCATGTATATGACCAGTCACAGCGAATCCAGTGTGAGTGTGATTCGCATCTGCTTTGCCATCGAGCGCGGTTTGCAATGTTGTGATGTCAGAGGTGGTAGCATATCCACTGTGGGTATGATTTGCATTTGCCTTACCAGCAATTGCACTTTGCAACGACGCAATGTCATTTGCAGTTGCATATCCAGTATGCGTATGATTCTTAAGAGCGTATGTGTTTCCAAGTCCACTCATAGCTGTTTGAAGCGCAGTAATGTCTGCTTCGAAATTATCAATATCCGTCGTTAGAAAACGATTGATATTTTCACCATAATAAACAGTATCGCTAGAATAGATAGGTTCAAAGGCACCCATAATACCCTCCTAAGCTCGTGGTTTATGAAACTTGCATAATAAAAATTTATTTAAAACAAATACAAACACCCTTAAAATCAACGCATAGGCATCACCTTCTTTCTAGAAGACGCTACTTCACTGCATGACGTTGACCGTTTGAATCATAGACACTGATAATTGCATAATGTTTATTTCCATATTCATCATAGAAAAAACACATTCCAGTTTTCTTTGTGTTATTTTCGTCATATATAGTGACGGTAGACATAGCCAATTCCCATATTGCATATAATGTTGCGTTTCTATTATAAATATATGGGTCGCCTGGTTTATAAAAGTTAGGATTGGCACCGTTGTCAACCCATTCAATAAATTTATAATTCTTTCTTTGTGGAACTTGACTAGGTATTATAGCTGCTTCGCCATACGTTTTTATAATATCTGTTGGAATATTAGTAACAGCATCAAAGTTAGCATTTTTTTCAAAATGTATTGTATAAGTTTTAACCTGCCAAACAGCATATAATGCCAACCAAGTATTACCCGTATAACTAGCTCCTGGTCTATACGCTACTGTAGTTGATGATGCAGACGTTGCCCATCCAAGAAAATCATACCCTATTCTTTCGGGTATGTTGCTTGAAAGAGTAAGAGTCTGGTTGTATGTCTTTATTTGATTGCTCGGCATATTCTCAACGGCGTCAGTGGTATTCTTATTATAATAAATCGTATATGTATCTGTGGTAAATGCAAGTATAATAGTAGCACCAGATGTGCCAACTGTACCACTTAAAGAACCATAATGAACACCTTTGTAGGTGTGTCCAGCAGTAGCTTTGATGTTTTTAATTTCATACTTTGTACCATAATCAACTTTTTGATAAAAATCTGGCGAGTTGCCAGATGCAAGAGAACCGTTTAAATATATGTCAAAAGTACCATAACCGTTAATGTTAGTAGCACTTTCATTGTCTAACAAACCATCGACACTAAGTGTATATGTGTTTACTTTCCATACCGCATACAAATTCAACGCTGCATTACCCGTATAACTTGCGCCAGCTTTATACGCTACAGTTGTAGAACTTGAAGATGTTGCCCAGCCTTGAAATGTATATCCAGTTCTTGTAGGCGTATTACTAGAAAGTGTTAATGTTTGGTTATATGTCTTGGTCTGATTGTTTGGCATATTTGAAACTGTATCTGTAGTATTCTTATTATAGGTAACTGCCCATGTATTGATTTGCCATTTTGCATACAATGAAAGTGCTGCGTTTCCAGTATAAGAAGCTCCGAGATTATACGTTGTTCCAGTGCCAGCAGAATTCGTGTTCCAGCTCTTTAAAGTATAACCAGTTTTGCTAAACCCGCTACCATTAGAAAGTGTAAGTGATTTGCCATAGGTCTTGGTCTGATTGGCAATCGTACCAGTGCCACCATTGTTGTTATAAGAAACTTTCCATGTGTTGATTTGCCATACTGCATATAAAGTAGTCGCTGCGTTAGCAGTATAACTTCCACCAGGTTGATAATTTGCCGTTGTGGCAGTCTTAGATGTTGCCCATCCTTTAAAGGTATATCCAGCGCGAGTTGGTTTTGTCGAACTCAAAGTCAGTGTCTTGTTATAATATTTTGTTTGTGTTCCAGGAGCACCCGAACCACCGTTTGCATCATACTTTACAGACTTCGGGCATTCATAATACATCGTAACTGAAGTTTTACGAACTGTTCCAGAGCCGCTTACCCAGCCAACATAGTTTGTCTCATTAATGTTCCAACCAGCATCGCGTGGAATAGTAACCATATAATCATATTGTTCGCTTTTGCAATCGGTTCCATAATACCAGTCTTCACCAGAAGCACCCTGAAGATATGTACCAGCCATGTTTTTGCCAAAGTTTCCGCCACCGCAATAAGCTTCTTGAAGAGTCGTGTTTATGGTTCCGTATGTCTGTACATAAAAGCGATAGTAAAAATCAACTCCGCCATCTGACCTTGCTGCAACTGCATAAGCGCCACATATGACAACTCTCCAATTGTTACTGACAGATGGTGTCCAATTGCCAATAACGTATGTCTGTCCTTGAACACTGTTGTTACATGTATAAGCCATATATAACTACCACCTTTACACAATCTGAATATAAATAGAATTAGGCGTGCCAGTGTCAGGAGCAGCAGTAGTTGACCACGTTATGCCAAGATTATTCAGTGCATCTTTGGCGGTAGTCGCACCAGTGCCACCATGTGTAATATCAACAGAACCGAATATGTCTACTGCACTAGGCTTGGGTACATCTGCGACCCAAAACGTGCCGTCATATGTTACTTGTACTGGTTTTGATGCGGTTAACCATGTTCCTGCATACCCTGATGTAAGGGTTCCCGTCGCATTAGAGACTCTGCGTCTAATCATTTTAGCACCAAGACTGTTTACATTCAGCGTTGGGGATATGGTTGTGCTCACAGTATGCGGTACTATAGTAATACTTGTGCCGACAGTAAGTGTAGTAATCCCGTCTATAGTTGCGGTATATGCAGAACCAGTGCCAGCTGTAGTTACGGGCATAGAATAGTTATGCGTATGACCCTTATCAGATTTCTTGTCAATTAAAGACTTAAGCTTAGTGAACACTTTGCTCAAGCCAGAATTGTCTAAATAACCCATAATAGTTCCTCCTTTAAAAATGAAGTTCTATGAACGAGAAGAGGGGCGGGTACATAACAGCACCCGCCCAACTCGTTAATGAATTAATGTTTAAAATGCTTTATTTAAAAGCATTGGTAAGCAATGTATCTAGCTCTGTATTTGTAATAGAAGGCACTGTATCTGCACTTATAGCTTTGGTAGCTGTGTCTGCGTTACCACTCAAAGAACCAATAAAGTTGTCCGCATATACTACAGACCAGGGCCAAGCAGGCGTACCAAGATGATATGTTTTACCAGATGTATTAGAACTCTTATCTGAATATGGTATAATACCTCTTAATGGAGCTTTAATATATATATCTTCTGCCCCATTAGGTGCGGTCAATCCCCACATATCATTAGACCCCTTTGCGCCCATTTTAGATGATAATTTGGAATCAACTTCTGCTTCAGTATAATACCTGTCATCATGATTATGTGAAGAAGAGGCCTTTCCATCAATTAAACTTTTTAATTTTGAATCTTGGGTATCCGCATAAAGCTTTACATTATTTATATCCTTATCAATATCCTCTGGTGCTGGTGTCCATTGTGACGGTCTTGTACCAATCTCGGCTTTGGGAGAACTAAACCACGCTGTACTGCTTTGACCAGAAGTGGCATAACAAGTAAAATTGAAATCTGCAAGTGTAGAGTCTTCTGGTATACTAAATGAACCATATACATAATTCCAGCCCTGCTTTAAATTACTAGCACTTGGAATGTAATATGAATACCTTGTATCTGGGTCAAGCCAATGTGTCACTCCGTTGTGAGTAAACACTATACGAAGTTCGTAGCCAGTAAGTTGCCCAACTTTTTCGATATAAATCCACATTGAAATCGTTATTGTTTTGCCGACTACATCTGTTAAATCCCAAGATTGTTGCAATGAAGGAATAGTGACGTATTTCGTTGATGTTCCGCTTGTATTATCGCACACAAGTTTAACTGAATTATTTTTATATTTCGTATACGTATTGTCAACTTGCGCTAAGCCCTTAAAAGAACTTCCACGTAACATATTTCTTCCACCAATTTCAAGGTTATCTATAGAATCCTTAGCTGCATCAGCTGTATTTTGTACAGAATCAATTAAAGTCTTTATTTTACTAAGAACTCTTTTTAATCCACTGTTGTCTACAAAACCCATCGGACACACCTGCCTACCATGTTATTTTTTTTTTTTTTTTTGAATAATCATGAGCAACCACCACGTTTAGCTACCAAATACTTCTGTAAATGCGGCATCAATCTCTTCATTCGTCATAGCTGCATAAGTAGTATCCTGAGTCGTAATGGTTGTTGTGGTGTTGTTGCCCTTGGTGATGGTGATGGTGCGACCACTTACAGTTAGAGACTTGATGTACGTGGTGTTGATTTGCTGCCCAGCAGAGTCTTGTGTCGCCTTGGTTGCAGAGTCAGCAGTAGCAGCTTTAGTGGCGCTTGTTGCACTACCAGCAGAAGTAGCATACTTAACCGACTTATTGATGTCAGCTGTGTTATCTACATTGCCAAGACCAACAGTGGATTTAGTAAGAGCGGCCCAAGTCGCATCGCCACGCAGGAAGTAGTTTTGTTGTCCCTTAGCAGGAGCAGCAACATAGCCAGCTGTACCAGCTGCATCGGCAGTAGCACCTTTAAGTGCAATCCAGGTGTTGTTATCAGCAGCCCAAACAGCGGTGCCATCAGCAGACCACTTCAAGAATTGACCAGCGGAACCACCAGAGGGAATGTGCTTGTTACCAGAAGTTGTCGGGTGAGTATACACAGTATCCTGAGCAGGAATGCCGAGGCCAGTGATATCAGTTTTTACAACGGCGGTAGCAGCGGTTACGTGACCAGCTGCATTCGTTGTAATCTTATAAAGACCAGAAGCAAAAGCAGAGCCATGTGCAGAAGCATGGTCATAAGCTATCTTGCCTCGGTCGCCGCGATAAGCAGTCGTGGAAGTCTCGCCAAGAGCGATAGTTTCAGAGATTACAACATAAGCAGAACCGCTCCAACGATACGTTTTATTGTCGTTTAGATTAACATAAATCTTGCCAGATTCACCAGTAATCTCAGTGGTATATACGCCATCAGGACTCTTTGTCTTATAGAACTTGGAGTTTGAATAATAACCTTCGATAACGTCATCTACGAAGCTAGGAAGGTGTGCTGCGTCGATGATACCAGTGATTGCAGATGCGTTAACGGAAGTGATATCCGCAGCTACATGAGTGTGAGAAGAATTGGCCTTGCCATTAAGTTTGCCGTCAACCTCTGCCTTTGTATAGGCACCCACACTTGAGGCCGTGACATTGATTGACTTGGCGGCAGAACCATCATAAGCACCTTGAGAAGTACCATTAAGAGAAACGGTAAGAGCATAAGGGTTCTTTAGCGAAGAATATGTAGTATTAGTAGAGCTAACAATGATATTGCCACTGGTGTCGGTAGTGACAGTAGTGGCACCAGAACCACTAATCTTATGAGCAGAAGTCACGGCACCGTTCTCAACGCTATTGATATACACATTGCCATTGGTAAGAGCAGTAGTAGTGTTGGCAGTAGCGGTAGAAGAGCCGACAACGTTCTTACTTGCATAGTGAGTGTTTGTATCCGTAAACACTGCATCGGCAGGAACAGACTTGCCGAGCGTATAAGTCGTAGCAACTGGCTTACCGTCTGCAAAATACACAGGCTGAGTAGCGGAACCAGCAGCAGCGGTGTCAAGCTTTACTGCACTATTGGCAGAGCCACCAGCTGTAGCAGAGCCAGCGTACTTGTGTGTGTGAGTTGTGTCGGACTTACCAGAAAGCTTGGTATCAATCTCTGTCTCGGTATAATAAAGGTCATTATGATTGTGCTCGAAGTCTGTAATATCAGCCTTGGTGTGCTTGTGACCAACCTTAGTGAACTTAGTGTTGATACATTCAAGCACATGCTGTAGGCCAGTTTGGTCTAGATATTTTGTTTCAGCCATTTAAAATCACATCCTTGTGTTTATTATCGTCTTTGTTTTTTTTGCTATGTCACAACTCATAGTTGATTTTAGCCCACTTTCTATTCTCAGTATAATTACCTCCATTTTACTACGTCCAATCATCATCTTGCGTAGTGTCGGTCTAGTACTAAAGTACTACAAAATCAACAATTTGTTGTGATATAACTTTTTTATTAATAATCATGGGCAACCGCCACGTTAGATGCCAAATACTCCTGTAAACGCAACGTTAATCTCATCATCGGTCATAGCTTCATCAGTACCAGATATCCCTACTAAACTACCATCTTTAGCAGACACATACATTTTAGCCTTAGTGTCGTCACCGACAATATATATATGCTCAGAACCAGGAGTTACTGATTTGGGGAGATTTGTTTGCGATACTTTATGAAAATTAATACAATCGTCAATTTCAACAATTCTTAAATAAGCGTCATGAACTGTGATTGTGGTGCTTACACTGCTTGCCCAGTCGTGCCAGAATCGCACTCTCAACTCATAGAATGTCGATGGTATTTCTATTTGAAATTTCCCACTAGGCCCAGTAAAGTTATGTTCGCTAATAACCTCGGTGTAGTTATTAGAGTCTGTATAGAGCCTCACATAAAGCCATACATCGTTATCACCAGATGAAAATTCAGAGAAGCCAAGTTCTACAGTCTTTCCAGCGATAGCCTGGTTTCTTATTCTAGCCTGAATACCAGCACTTTCACTATTGCAGTAATATGACAAACCATATTCATTTTTATCGATTATTATGCTGCTTATAGGAAATGAGTTATCAGCAACCACCCAAGAAGACGCCTTGGGCATATAGTTTTCTTTAGATAGTATTGTTGCTTCCACGTTACCACTCAGCCTCCAAATAATTGATTTTGCCAATTGATTCGAGTGCCGAATCTATTTTTTCAGAATACTTGTTTACGGTTTCTACAAGTTCGCCCAAGTTATATGCACTGACCCAGGCATCACTTACAATGTCTCCGCCGAATGTAACATACTGTTTTCCATCACTGTAAGCAACGTCTGATTTTTTAGAGTAATTGCATACAAGCTTGCATTCCACGCCATTCAATAAAGTGCTCCACTTGTAAGGGAAGCTTATGCCATCGGTGCCAGTTTTTGTTTCAATGACAAACTTATTAAACTTCTTTGAAGCAAGATTTGAATTTGGCATATCCCAATCGTCGTAATAACCGCCACTGCCCCAATGTTCATCGCCAAAAGCAATAGCGTCAATATTAAGCATTGCAGCGGCAATGATAGAAGTGCTCATCATCTGCTTTTTTTTGTGTATCTGTAAATGTACTTGGAATAGCGTCAAGTGCAAACAATTTTGTTCCATATACTTCATAGTATGTTTTGCCATCAATTCTTGATTTTGTATGATAATCTATAATATTACTAATTCTGTCTGGCTCTGCGCATTCTGCAACTACACCGCCATCAGTTGTTTCAGCATTGTAGAACATATGCTCATAAACATAATAATCATTCTTATTAAGCTTGCTCGGCAGTTTGTTTGGGTTAGGAGAAAATCCAGAAATCCAATCAAGTGTCATTGCCTCATTAGAAAAGCAATATTCCGTACTCCATGAGTTTGCAAATACAAACAGGCCATGTGAGTGACAATAATCAACAATTTCATTTTGGCGCTCTCTCGTTACTTTGTAGTCATAACCGAATTCATCGAGAAACATTCCATGACATCCAATGGCAATCCATTTATCAATGCTGTTTTTAATTTCTGTTATACTAAGCCCATTGCCATTAGAATCTTCAACACCAATGGGAACATATCCTACAATCTTTGTCTCTGGATATTTTGCTCTAAGAGTATTAAAAATTGCTACAGTTTTATCATAAGACGAGTGGGTAGTTTCATTGTATCCATCTCCAAAGATGCATATGTCATACCTACTGTATGCATCTGCACATTTATCTATATCTCGTATATTATTAAACGAAAAGGGTGCTCCATAATATAAAAGAACTTTTTCACAAAATCTATTTGAAGATGCTTTTGCAAATCTAGCGTCGATACCTTCGAGTACACGTCGTAGACCAGCCTGGTCTAGATATTTTGTTTCAGCCATTTAATCGCCTCCTTATTTATTGTCATCTTTATTCTTAATTAAAATTGTCAATCAATTAAAAGCAAAGATGACAATAAACATCTTTGCATAAATACGCCCCCCTATCGCTGACAAACGACCTGATGGGGTAGGGCAGGGGGGGGAGTGGGGGAGAGGCGGATGTGAGCCACCATCTCCCCTTGATTCCCTAATCCATAGCGATTAAAATCTATATTTTATGTAACATAGAATAAAGTTAAATTACTTTAAATTAAGCCTTTGCGGCAAATAGGTTATCAATCTCGGTGTTGGTAATAGCAACAAAACCATCGCCAACCTTAGTCTCAAGAGCAGTAATCCTATCGCCCTGAGCACTTAGAGTTGTACCATGACTATTGACAGTTGTAGTGAGAGTACCGAGGTCTTTCTTATTCTGGTTTGCAACTGCGGCAGCGTCATCGCCAGCCTTCTTAGCGGCAGCAATAGACTTTGTGACAGAGCCATCGGCAGCAATAGCGGCCTGAAGGTCGTCGATATCCTTTTCAGCAGTAGTCACGCGACCAGCAAGGGCATCAAGGTCAGTTTGCGCTGCCTTTGTACCGACAGTTGCAGTAAGTGTTTCGATGCTTTTTGCGTTGCCGTCCGCCTTAGTTTGAGCAGCTGTAACCTTAGCCTCAATAGCGGTGTCGGCAGCTTCACGAGCGGACTTTTCTGCATTAACAGCGGCAGTAATCTGAGAAGTTACAGAACCCTCGCCATCGCCGAGCTTGGCTTCAACAGCCTTTACGCGAGTATCAATGCCACTCTCAACACCAGTTGCACGGGTCTTCTCAGCATCGACAAGCTCCTTGATATAGGCCACAACAGTTGTAGCTGTTGCACCTTCGGGAATGTCGCCAACCTTAGTCTTTAGAGCATCAATAGCACTGCTCATTGCAGAAGCATCATCTGGGTGGTTCTGAATCCAAGATGCAATTTCCTGAAGTGTATCAAGAGACTCCTTGGCGTTATCAGGAATAAGCTGCTTAGTAAGCTCTTCATTGGCGATAGTACGGACAGACTTGTTTGCATCTTCGCCAACTAGAGTTGTTACTTTGTCCTCAACTGCGTCAACGTCTGTTTGAAGTGTCTTGATATTGCCTTCAGCAGTTGTAATTTTACCTTCAGCTGTGCCTACACGAGCTGTAAGAGCAGCAAGAGAAGCATCTGTTGCAATACCTGCGGTCTTCTCGTTTACGTAAGACACAACATCCTTGGAAATTGCACCAGTAGGAATAGTACCTACATATGTCTTAAGGTCGTTAGCTGCGGTCTGAGCTGCACCAGCCTTGTTATCAGCGGCAGTAATCTTTATCTCAAGAGCAGCCTTTGCATCTGCAACAGCCTTGGCGACAGAACCTTCAACGGAAGCTGCGCCGTTTAGCTTTGCGATAGCATCAGTGTTGGTCTTAACCTGACCATTAGCAAGGGTATCAACAAGAGTTTGCGCGGTACCAACACTATCATAGTTACTGGCAAGAGAGTCAGCGTAATCCTTGGCAGACTGAAGAGTGGTAGCATCCTTCGTATCAATCAGAGTCTTAATCTTTTCATCATAATGGGTTAGCGCACCAAGGTCTACATACTTTTTAGAATCAGCCATAATTTATTCCTCCTGTAATATTGTTTATGTTATATCAACGTTTAAAACAACGCATTGATATCATCTTCGGTAGCAGTATCAATTACGCCACCTACACCTTCTGTTTTATTTGCAACGATGAGATAAGAATTATTATCCTTATCGTAAACAGATATCTCCTTTTTTGCCTTATCGACATAAAGCGTCTTTTCACTAGCGTTACCTAGCTCTGGCAGCTCTGTACCTATGAATACAATGTCATCTGGGCGTTGTGTTATTTGTATCCAACCATTTTGATAAGACCACAAAACAGCAGTCTCAATGACAAAATAATATCCATTGGACGGGGAAGAGAGTGTACCTCTCTCATAATCCGTTTCCAGCTCCGTTATTTGATTATAAAATGTTCGCTTATCTTTAAAGTCAAACGCAAGCCTGTGTTTATCTTGAATAAAAATAAGCTGACCATTTTTAATAACCAAGTTTGACAGTCTTTCGGAGGTCGTAGCAATCACAGAAAAAGGCGCAGTGTTTACCGTTTCTGCCATGTTTTATCGCCTCCAAAGCTAGGATTTAAAACTCAACTACATCAAAGGTAGCCGCATCGACAGCAGTTTTAATCTTCGAATCAACCGTCGCTTCATCGACTTTCTTTGCAACCTCTGCTTCTAATGCAGATAGGTCTGCTGATTTAGAGATACACACAAAACCAGTACCGTTCCAAAAATATGCATTGTCTTCAAATAGATAAACAACACCTTCTTTCGCATCGTCTGTTAGCAACGAATCAACTTTAACCACGCGGGGTTCGTTGTCAACAATGACAGGTGTTCCATCTTTTTTAACCCAGCCAATTTTAGGCTGTGTATCACCGTCAAGGAACAAGATGTCATAAGCATCGATAGCGCCAGAAGTCAGAGCTGTCTGAAGTGACTCTGATTTGCCATACGCATGACGCGCTTTTTGTTCGGCCATAAGCATTCCTCCTTTTGTTCTTGTGTTTTTACTTATATAAAAAGAACCATTTCCAGGTTCTATTTACCAATATTAATTTAATTAGACAAAATATATTTCTTTTCTTCTTCGGTAATCTTATTTTCTTTAAATAAAATCGTCACCTTGTTTTGAGCTATTTTGCCATTTCTATATAAGCGCTTTAAAGATTCAACAAATTGTCTCATGGTCTAGATAACACCATCCTCAATCAACATTTCAGTATACCAATCTATTACTTCGGGAATTGACTTACAATTAAGAACCTTTAGTTGCTTATATTCATATTCATCTATTTCTTCCACATGAACAGTGTCATATCCTCGCACTGGGATGTTATATAATGTGTCTTCATGCCAGATATGTTCTCTGTCTGAGGAAAAGATAGCCTGTGCTTCATTTTCGTCACAAAAAATCATACGATTGTGCTTTGGCTGATATTTTAGAAACACAAGACGGTCTAGCACGTCAATAACCTTACCGTCTTTAATGACTTTATAAAACATATTTTCACCTCACATTTACAAAGAAAGGGTGGTGCAAGATGCACCACCCGCAATCTGACTAAAAACAAATTTCAAGCAACACGCCATAATTATTTGGCGCATTTTGGAAACCATACACTTCGCCAACAGAGTTTACTGTAAGTATATAATCATTATATGCTGCAAATGGTGAGCGCAACCAATAAGAATAATAAACGTTGCTTGCGTCAGCGCGTTTTCTGTTATTTGCTGCAATCATATATGAAATAGTATATGTCGCTTCATTAACATACGGTTCAACATTATATGCGCTTTCGTTGGACACCTCTATAGCAGAAGGAATGAAGATATGGCATTCAGACGTACTTATTTCAGTAGACATCTTGCCGATAGACGAAGAAACCGTAACCTGCTTCATAAGGAGTTTAATCTGAACTGGCATGGCATTATACACTCTAGTGTTAAGAAATGTATTAAGTTCAGACCTTGCCCATCCACCTTCGCTACCATTATTATATTGGCTATTATATACTCTTTTGCGTTCAAGCAAATTAGATGCAAGCATAGTAAAGCTGCAACGCTTAGAAGGATTGTCGCTTAAATAATACTTCTTAAATCCGCACACATTAAACCCAACCCTCTCATGCGTCCAGCACGCAAGTTGCTTACAAGCCGCTTCGCCCAAATCCTTATACCACACTTTGCACCAATATATTTCACCCTGAGCATAATCTTCATAACTACCGTCATCTGCTTTAGAACAGCCAAATACAAGCGTACTATTATCAGCAATTGTAGCCCTTGTTCTTATAAGCTCTTCCGTGGTAACAGCATCACCACCAAGGTTTGAACTATATACAATCAGGTTGTTGTCACCCTTCTTGTGCCTAATCACAATCATGTCACGATAATCAACTGTGATTGGTGTCGTTGTCGTACCCGTAGACCCCCATGTAAGTTTAGTACCGCTATTGTACCAAAGCTTAAAACCATTTGAACCATTGGATTGGAAACATTGTGCAAGAACAGCTCTGTTGCTATTACCAGTAAGGAATTTCGCATCTATAGCAAGAACAAAGTCTTTGTCTTCATCGAACAGCTTTATTCCAGTATCGATATAGTTCTTACCAGTAAAACTTGTCTTTTCAGATATGATTGTCTTAGATTCGATATCGTCGTAATCAATATCATATCCAAGCTCAATTGAATATTCATCGCCTTCCTCAACGCCAAGTGTGGCTGGGTCTATTCCGAGCTGGGTCATTGCATAAATCTCAACAGGCGACATATCTTTTAATTGTTTTCCGTCAAATGCTTTATCTTTATATTTAAAAGAATCAAAGATTGCATTTACAGTCTTGTCGCCATCAATATAACCAGACTTATCCCATCTGTTAAACAAGTAATATGTATAGCCGTTCTCTTCAAGGGTGTAAGTAGGAATATCGCCTTCATAAATAATATTCTCACCATATAAGCCAGTTGATTCCTGCTTGAGCATTCCCTTAGAGACATACTTGATTGTATACCTTCTAGTTGACTCACTATAAGTAGCTTTAATGGTAATTGGGCCAAAGACTGCCTGGAACGAAGAGTCCCAACCATCAAACGTAAAATCTGTACTTACACTACTTGGCTTTGTTGGTGTTGGAATCGGGTTGTCAGCTCTCGTAATAGGGTCAACTGCTTTTTGCCCTTTATCAACATATTGAACGTCAAGCACAGTATTGTCATAGTTGACGAACGTGACTGCATACTGTTCAATCAATGTATCATATGTAAGCTCAAAGTCAGGCCACGCCATTTGATAATTATGAAGTTGCTGTTGCTTTACAACAGGAACGTGAGCAGTACCAGCAAGAACAGATTGGTCAACATTGTAGCCATTCTTGTCAAGACCAGCAAGCCCATATATTTTATCAAGAAGGGTGGTGTCGTTAAGCTTCCAATCAACACCAGTAATCCTAAGCCTGTTAGCATTGACTGCTTTCTCAAGTAGGTTTTTAACGTCTACAGTGTCACAATTTTCTATGACGATTGTAGAGATATCGTCGTATCCAGCGATAGAAAGATTCGTAAGATACATCAAGTTCTTCATATTGATTGATGTAAGCGTACCAGGGAGCTGAGCCAAGTTGATAGCGCCACCATTTGCGAACAAGACGCCTTTCAAACCAGAACCAGAAGCATATAGCTCCTCAAGGTTCATACACTTAGAAAGGTCTAGGCTGCTTACAAGATTAGGAGTATTACGAATGTCTAACTTCTCAAGAAGTTTATTATTGCCGATTACAAGGTTTGTCAAGAAAGTGTTTGAATAACCTTCAGTGGAGTTACCGATAATAAGTTCCTTTAGCCTTTCAGCATTTGAGAAGTCATTATCGTGGATATAGCAAGCAGACACATCGCCTACAGACTGAATCCTTGAAGCGCCGTAAATAAGAACTGCGGTGTCGTCCATTGTCTCATAAGGACACGTGATGCTATATTGTTTGCCAGCTTTTGCCCTTACCTGGGTAGGGGAGGAGTTGCCGAACATCACTGACAAATACATGTCTGAATAAGGCGTCAAATGAAGTGTATAGTCAGGTGCGACAACAGCGTCTTTAGGCGTGTTACACCTAAACATAATCTGGTTAGACGTAGCTGTAGTACCATAGAACTTGGTAGCCATATACATTTCTTGGTCGCGCTCAAACTGCCTGCGCTGATATTTCTTCTTGCCGTTCATCATCTGTTCAAGGAAGCGTGTGTTGCCATTTCTATAGGTACGTTCATATTTTCTAACATAGTCAACGCGCCAAAGTTCTTCGCACCACTCGTCCTGTTTTTCATCGAATTGGTTAATTAGCGAAGTAGCGCTCCAACAGTTCTTGCTTTCGCAACTTACATACATCTTCTGTAATTCGGAACCCATAAGGTCACGAATACGACAGAAAAATACGGATTCAGCTGCGTTGAAAATATAACCAGAAGACTTGTCGCCATCGGTACGATAATCCGTGTCTTCCTTGCCATATGTCATAGTAAGCTCGCCGCTGTTATTGATACCCAAAGCAGAGTCATTGTCATAATTCCAGAAATCAAAGCGATATCCGTTATTGATGGCAGCAGCGGTATCGTCAATAGTATAATAAGCTGCCTTATCGCCCAATGTATTTGCTTCGGCAGTAGTAATGTAATGCTTTGCCCAATGGAAAAAGACATTCTTTGCTCGGTTGTCAATCATTGTATATCTAAGCGTGAACAAATAGAAGTATAAAGCAGAATCCACAATGAACCAATTGCTAAGATTGTTCTTAAAGTCCTCATCGCTTGATGTGATTACAAACTTATAGAAATCTCTCCATATTTGTTTGTTTTGAGTTCTGATTTTTGTTTTCTCTTCATCAGATGAGATAGCTTCGCCGTCTTTAGAATCGCCACAGCAGTCATACCTGAACTCAAACGAACCATCCCAATCATTATATAAAGCATCATAAGCGGTGTTCCCAGCGGCCCACTCAGCTTCAGTGATGGGATACTTCATAGAGCCATCAACGTTAGAGACGCCAGTTTGGAAGTAAGAGTTGGGAAGCGTGTTATCACTAACCTCAACCGTAAACTCTTTCATGTCATCTGGGTCATATGCCCTTGTAACGTCGGTCTTCTTAGAATCGCCGATATTGCCCAACGCATAGTAATGCCATTCTGTGTCTTGGAATTCCCTATGTGTAGTCAAATCTTGGTCAGATTCTTTAATAAATACAACGCAGTTTACAAATTCCATATCATTTTTAATTCTAGAATCACGTCTAGTTGCAGGTGTTTGATATGGGAGATAATCATTGTATCTCTTTTGTAGATATGCATTATTTACCATCTCGGAGCTGGCGATATTGACTTTTACGTTAAACCAGCTATTAGGCACTGAAGTTCTAGTGAGTGCAATCTTACCAGAGCCGTCTGTCACAGTGCTACCATCGCCAAGCGTAAGCTTTGTAATATAAGTTGGGTCTAACTCTACTTTGCTAGTTACCTGATGCTTGCCATCAAAACCAGCAATAAGGTCAATATTGCGACCAGCAGCGCCATATTCGTTTGAAGTAGTGCCTTGGCCCGAATGATAACAGTTTTCAAATTTCCAGTTATCAAGAACAGCGTCGCCATTCTTATATATACACTCAAAAGAAGTGTTGCCAACAAAGTCTTTCTTGTTATTTGTAAAATGCGGAGCCTCAATCTTAATAATCCTCATATTAGGCAATGCTTCTGCGACAGACTCAGGCGTAAGAACCTTATTTTCATCATAAATTTGATTACGCTTATAACGGTCAACCATTTCAGTTGCGGTACGTGCGTCTGCAATGAAGTTAGAAAGAATAGCGGAACTTGAAAGACTTGCATTATAAGCCTTCATGCGATAAATCAAAACATCGCAATCAGGCGAGCCAATTGTAATAGGAACAGGTGATTCCTGAGTAAACGAATAGTCGCTTGTATAACTCATCGGTCTACAAGGCGTACCATCTTCATAAGACATGACAATGGGAATATCTGTATCCTTATTAATATTGAACTCCCACTCAATGACATCATCTTCGCTATAAGGGATATACAGAGACTTTGCGCTTGACTTGATATAAGCCTCGTGTACGTTCATCTGAAGACCAATTTGAGTAGAAACACCAGATTGACACGTCAAGAACGTGGCATCACTCTTTGCGACGTTAGTGGTCTTAAAGATTAACTTAAACTCCTTGCCGTTCCTTCTTGCATCGTCAGAAAAAAGATTATAAGAAATGACTGCATTTGTACCAGCCTTGATACCAAAGTATTGGTCGCCATTATTGTCAATCTGATAACCGCCGTTTACCCAGTCAAAATTATCAGATACAGTCATAGCGACATCGCCATCAGACCAAAGCCTGTCAACATCGTTGTTCGACTTGCCAATTGGGTTGAAGTCAAACATAAGACCAGCCGTAACAGGTTGGACATCAATATCAATTTTCTCAACCGTAACATTTAAAGTCTTAACTGTGTCGCCACAAGTAATTGTAAGCGTATGAGCGCCGATATCAGCAGACTTAAACTGCCAGGTGTTGACATTGCTCTCAAGCGTAAGAGTAGAAACTACGTTACCATCTACGGCGAGAGTAACAGTAGGCGTCTCAGTCGTTGGGCTATACACAGTATATACAATGTTAGTCGTGTCATACTGCTTGGCAGTAAACTCTTGCTGTACGCATCCAATCACAGGAACGTCACTTGTCTGGTCGTACCAAATGACATCCTTCATAATGTGGTTAGATTCGATAACACTGTTGTTGATATTAGCAGTCATATAAACTTCAACAAGGTGCGCTCCATGTGTTTGAGCAGGGAGGTCATATGCCATAGGGATACCAGAAGAAGTTGTTTCAACAGTGCCAACTTCCTTGCCATCAATCTTGAAATGAACTGTCTTAGGGATTGCACCATAAGGCGTATAATCAAACGAAACTTTACCAAGCTGGTAGGTAAGCGTATCGTTGAACGTAGACTCAAGCCTAACGTCAACTTTTTGCACAGTCCAGTTCTTAGTTACCAAACTGCCAGCATCATCGGTAATACTAAGGTTTACCTTTTGTGTACCAATAGAAAGATAATCTGTGACATCAAAAGAGTTCTCCCCAGCAACGGCAGTGTTAGTTGCAACAATCCTGCCGCCTACACGCCATGTGGCTGTGCCATCTGTAACCTGGTCGCCAGAAGAGTCAACGCCAGAGAAGTTATATTTGATTATAGCTTTATCATTCGTCGTGACGATAACAGGTGATGTGGTAACATACTCAATTTTAAGTACGCTACTTGTACCACCGCCGCCACCGCCGCCACCTTGAATAACGAACGATGCCTTTTCAGTCCTTACTTCTGTTTCGTCGTTTCCTTCGTTTTCAATCTCATATAACACAAATTTATAATCACCGTCTGTATTATATGAAGCATCGTAAGTAAGACGTGGCGACTTGTCGATGCCATTGACTGCTTCGTTAAGCTCGGTAATCTTCGTACTTAACGTGTCTATATTACTCTTGTTTGTATTAGCAAGACTTTCAATTCCATTGATGCTAGTGCTTGCTGCATACCTAGAATCGGAATCAGTCTTTGTATAATAATTGTTAGCAAGATTGTCGCTGACTACCTTAATCTTTCCGTCTACCTGAGCAGTGTATGTATTAGTCCACTCATCGGATGGGTCACTGTTAATCTTAATTTCTTTGATTACAGTCTCGCCGTTATAGAACACAAGCTTCTTTCCGTCATAAGTGACGTTAAACTTTGCAAGTCCATCGATATTTGCAATCGACTGTTTGATTTCATCAAGCTGGTCGGAGATGTCGATGTTAGAAATCTTATCATCAACGTCTTGCTTAGTATATACCTCAGACTTCGTATAATAGTTAGCAAGCGCAGTAGCAACTTTATCGTTTACAGCTGCTTGAACACTATCTGTAAGTTCTGTTTTTGCTTTATCTACAACGATTTGTGCTTGCTTAGCGGACTCGGCTACTTTATCAGCGCTTGCCTGTACTGTGTCAATTGCAGCTTCAGCTCTATCGGCAGCGGCAGTCGCTTCATTAACCTTTTCATTTACTTGTGTAAGAAAACTTGTAATCCAATCTGAATCAGGTACAATTTCTCCGTTTGCCTCAAGAGACTTAAGCACATTTAAAGTATCGTTTGGCTTTGTTTTCCAAACATAATTTTCACCTTTGGAATTCTGACCGATTGCTTGAATCTCAAATGACAACTTGCCAGTAACAGCAGTTGCATTCGCATCAACAAGCCAACCAAATCGAATTTTCGTATCATTGTAATATACGTTTACCGCATTTGAACGACTGCCGTAACCTTCAGCATTCACAAAATAAATCTGAATACTTGCAACGCTAGTAAGGTCAAAGCCATCGTAAAATCGGGGCATTTCAAATGGAATATACTGAGAGTTTGACTCTCGTGTTATGTTTACCTGCTTCTTGTTAACATTGACATTCTTTTCATCGTCAACGATTGAAACGTTTGAGTCATCGTAATCAGAGTAATACTTAAAACGATTCATAAGAATCCATCCGTCATCGTTAAGAGAATAAGAGGCAACCATATCATTTTCATCATCTAATGAACAATCAATCACTGCAACCTGACCGTTGTCAGCAGTCTGAGCCAATGTTGTCGCTGACTCATTTATAGCGCTAAGTGAATCTTCAAAAGATAGGGCCATTTATATCGTCCTCCTTCGTAATAATAAAAGAGGACGATTAATCATCCTCACATCTTTTTCATATTTAAAACTCAACAATGTCATTGTCGTCCGTATCGATAATGCCACTGGCATCGTCAATATCGACAATTGGCACACCTTCTTCTGGGTCACAATTGCAACTCTTAATTGTAACTTTGGTGCCAATTTCCTTACCATTTGCAGTAAGCTGCAAGCCGCCGTCAATAGCATTATATTTAATATTGTCTGCCTTGGAGTCGTTTAGAACCGCACTGACTTCTTCAAGTTCCTTAAGCTGTGCATCAACTTTAATGATTCGTTGGTCAAGAGCAGACAAAGCTGAATCTGGTATAATGTCGCTCCATGCGGCTATTGGCACAATCGTAATCACATTAGTAGAAGTCTTTCTTACTCTCTGAATTGTCTTTCCGTCTGGGTCAATTTCTGCGAGCGCAAACGTCAGCTGAATTTCGATGTCGCCTGGTTCGCTACTTAGACAAGTGTCTATGGGCAACTTGTATCTAAGAGCGTCCTCATACATCTCATCATCGAGAGTAAGAATCTCAGTCACATACTTACGGCTGCAAGGCAAAATATATTCTAGCATGACCGTAAAATCAGACATGTCATAATCTTTATATTTTTGCGGCACTAAAAACCATAAATCATCAACAAGCTTAGAACGTTGCATAATACGTTCACGATTTGTTGTACTGATTGTGTTATCACTATTCACAAGCAAAACATACGCCATAAATTACCACCTCGCTTCTTTTGTCATTGCTTCTCAAGTCCATGCCACCGAACATCCTCAATGAAGGTATGGCCCTTTAAGCGTGATTGATATGCTTCTTCAATTATCTTATACGCAACATCTACTTCGCCGTTCTTCAAACCGCGTTCAGATATAATGCGTTCATATTCCTGATAAATTCTATCGATGCGCGTGAACTGCTCTCTCGTCGCAGGGAAGCCGTCATCTGATACTTTTTCTGCGAAACTTATAATTGTCTCACGCTTGTTGTCTACCAATAGAGCAACAATCGCTTCGCTTTGCGTATCAAGCTTGTTTTTAATTTCGCGCACAGCTTCTTCGTTGTTTTCTAATTTACTATTTACCGTATTAATCCAATCATTGCGTGCAGCGATATTGTCATTACTGTAATGACTGTTAAAATCGGCAAACGCAATCTTAATCTCATTTATCATTTCTGGCATTTTCTCAAGCGTCTCGCGCTCTTTCTTCTTACGTGTAAAATACTTTCTAACCTTCATACACTCTGGAACCACTTTACCTTTAAACTCTAGTAATTCTCCTACAAGATTCATAATGACAATCACCACCACGATAGTGCCAATTACCATCATCGGAACACCAAAGCACTCAGTCAAATACTTTAAATAGTCTAGCATCCCATATATCAGCCTCCGTTTCAATCGAGAACGGCATCGGTATAAGATGCCACACACAACATATAGTGGGGGACTAGGTGTTATAAACACAACACCTAGTCCCATTAATACATTAAAACTAAAATTCTATAGCATATATATTTATCAGATTAAAAAGTACCTGCATTTAGAGCGGCCTGCATTTTCTTTACCATTACTGACGGCCCCCAAATCTCACCATCAACAGGAGTACCAAAGTGACGCTGCATAGCCTTAATTGTAAGGGGGCCGATAATACCATCCTGCTCAACGCCTACAACCTTCTGAATTGCACGAATGGTAGGACTGCCCTTGGGTGAGGAAACCCAATCCCAACCACCAACTAGCCCAGGGTTGCTATTCTCATAAACAACGTACTGAGAGCTGACAACGCCATCAACATAAAGACCGAAATGTTGCTGTAACTTCTTAGTGGTGTTACGTCCCCAATAGCCGTCAACATCAATATCACCAGAAGCAGAAGGCTGTTCCGCAGAACCAGAGGCAGAATCACCATTAGATTCCTTACTGCCGCCAGTAGATGCAGACTGAGAAACACCAGTCACATAGTCATGAAGCGCCTTCCATTTCGCACCAGTTGGGTCGCCAGAGACATAGGGGGCAGGACAGTCCTTATGAGGGTCTACAAACCTACCAGTATAATAATCTGCGACATCATGGTGACGAATGACGTGAGAAGCATCAATGCCATAACGGCTCATCAGGTCGAGGGTACAAGTGCGAAGGCGCTCAATTTCAGCAGAGGTAAAGTCCTCGCCATCAGAGCACACTTCGATAGAGATACTTTCCTGATTGCCTCTGAAGTTACCGACTGCCCAAGCAGTATCGCCTTCAGGAACCGAAAGAACAGTGTCATTGTCATCAATGAAATAATGAGCACTTGCATTGCGGTTGCCGCCGCTAAAATAAATACCATTATTTCGAGCGCTGCCTGGTGCGCCTGTGTAATGAATCACAATCCACTCTACAGAATGACCGCCACGTCCAGAGGTATATGTTTCAGGACTTGCTTGAATTGTAAGGTTAGCCATATATTTATCACTCCTAATTAATTAGTTAAACTGCTTCTTATCTGCCTTAATCTCATCTACAAGTTTCTGGCCTTCTTGTGCTGCTTTTGTAAAGTTATGGTTCTTATAGCAGCCATAAATAGTAGCGCCTACAAGAACGACTGCACATAACACATTTGTAAGCAGGTCGCCATCTACCTCAATGCCAAAAGCAGACAGCACCGTGATAGCCACAGTGACGATGGTACTGACTATTGCTTTAATTGTTTGTCCATTCATAACTATTCCTCCTTTTTCTTTATACCGATATCATCCTCAGTCAAATTGTCTTCCATCTGCTGAGGCTGATTTTGAGTGGATAGATAGCGCTCATATTGCTGCTTGTCATATTCACACTGCTGCTTCGAAACTTCGCGTACCTCAATTAGAAAATCCTTGAGGACAGATTCAATAACAAAGAAGGGAAGTCCAGAGTTATTAATTAGCCCTGCAATCCCATTCTTGAACTCTTCGTAAACAAGCGTTTGAGGCTTATCCATATAAATCACACCTTTCAAATTTTATGCTAGTTTTTCTTTTAACTCTTTTATGCTAATAGTGATTACTCTGCCATTGTCATCAATATACAATAATTTTCCTGCTTCTTTTGCATCGCCAGTTAAATCATTATAGCTACCGCTTGTGGCAACTTTCTTTAATAGTGGCTTATTCGATAAGTCATTATAGCTACCAGAAAATAACGTTGGCTTATTCGAT